>Ga0206131_10000152_pt1 | contig 95545 bp, 78 predicted proteins | sample Helgoland_Spring_FD_148636 | JGI IMG/M metagenome (GOLD analysis project Ga0206131, IMG submission 148636) | Pelagic subsurface seawater microbial communities from Kabeltonne, Helgoland, North Sea - Helgoland_Spring_Bloom_20160517_1 | ecosystem: Environmental > Aquatic > Marine > Epipelagic ... | reverse complement strand
GTAGGTTACCGTTTTGGATCGTCGTTATGGTTAGGAAAAGGTAAAAATAGTTTGTTTAGTATTTTTGAAAAAGGTGATGGAAGTAAAAATTTTTTTTATAAGACTACCTACAAATACAAAATTTCAGATAGAATTAATCTTGGGCTAGTCGCATGGAGATATCATGGATTAGGACCGTTGGTATTCTATAATATTGAAAAAATTGATTCCACTCTTTGGGTTACTCCACTGTATGATTTTGAATTTGAAGTAGCTAGAGTAGTTCTAGGAACTACAATTAAGTTCTAGAGCTCTGCTCTTTACTACTGTTCTCTTTTTATTATTTAACTGTTTTTTTGGGGAGCTTATTGAAACTAAAAAAAGCTCCCCAAGAAAACTGATAATTGTTAACTACTTTTTTGTGTCGAAAAGTTAAATCTCAAGATTATTACTATTTTTATGCCTGTATATGGCAAAAGTAAAAACATCCTTTTTCTGTCAGAATTGTGGCAGCTCCTTTTCTAAATGGCAAGGACAATGTTCCGCTTGTAAAGAATGGAATACGATTGCTGAAGAAGTGATCCAAAAAGCAGAAAAAGTAAGCTGGAAGGTTTCTGAAACTTCTTCTAAAAGAGTTTCTAAATCGCTTAAAATAAATGAAATTTCTACAGTATCTGAAGCAAGATTAAACACAAAAAACAATGAATTAAATAGAGTTTTAGGAGGCGGATTGGTCCCTGGATCTTTAACACTTTTAGGAGGTGAACCTGGCATAGGGAAAAGTACTTTAATGCTTCAAATCGCATTACAATTACCTTATAAAACACTTTATGTTTCTGGAGAAGAAAGTGCTCAGCAGATAAAAATGAGAGCGGAGAGAATTCATCCAAATTCAGAAAATTGTTACATCCTAACAGAAACTAAAACTCAAAATATCTTTACTCAAATTGCAGAATTAAGTCCAGATATTGTGGTGATCGATTCCATACAAACATTACATACCGATTATATAGAAAGTAGTCCTGGAAGCATCTCACAAATTAGAGAAACGACTACAGAGCTCATCAAATTTGCTAAAGAAACCCATACGCCTGTTATTTTAATTGGGCATATCACCAAAGATGGAAATATTGCAGGTCCTAAGATTTTAGAGCATATGGTCGATACGGTATTACAGTTTGAAGGTGACCGAAACCACGTATATCGTATTTTACGTTCTCAAAAAAACCGATTTGGATCTACCAACGAACTGGGAATTTACGAAATGCAAGGAAACGGATTGCGAGAAGTTAGCAATCCATCAGAGATCCTCATTTCAAAAAATGAGGAAGACCTTAGTGGAACTGCCATTTCTGCAACCTTAGAAGGAATGCGCCCTTTAATGATCGAAATACAAGCCTTGGTGAGTACCGCAGTTTATGGTACACCTCAACGTAGTGCTACTGGTTATAATGCCAAACGACTCAACATGTTATTAGCCGTTCTTGAAAAACGTGCTGGTTTTAAATTGGGAGCTAAAGATGTATTTTTAAATGTTACCGGAGGAATTACAGTAGATGATCCTGCCATCGATTTAGCAGTAGTTGCCGCTGTATTATCCTCTAATATTGACATATCGATCGATAAATCGATGTGCTTTGCCGCCGAAATTGGTTTGGCAGGAGAAGTACGACCCGTTACCAGAGTGGAGCAACGCATTACCGAAGCTGAGAAATTAGGTTTTAAGTCTATCGTTATTTCTAAATACTGTAAAATCCCCAAAAATAATTATACCATCAATATTATTAAAGTCGCTAAAGTTCATGATGTAATGAAGCATTTGTTTGGGTAGATTTATTCTGTTATTACCTTCTTTACCAAACTACCATTACCATTTTCTATATGCACAAAAAACAGCCCTGTAGATAAGCTAGCAATATCTATTTGAGTAGACGGATTGTTTTGTTCTAAAACTAATTTACCTAAGCTATCATATACTTTTATTGAAGTTACTTCAGCAGTGCTTTCATTAAAAAGATACAATATATCTTTAGCTGGGTTAGGATACAAAGCTATTTTTAAAAATGTATTATCTTCTGTTGCTAATTCACATTCTTCACTGTATATAGCTGTTTCGTCTTTATCCCAACCCTCAGCAATATTCGCAAAATCAATATCATCAACTTGAATACAATTTAAATTAGAGTTATTGTATGAATGAAATGCATACATAATAATATTATTTCCATTTTTTGCATTTAAATTTATTAACTGATTGTTATCACATCTAAAATCAACAAGAATTGTATTAAATGATACATCTATATTATTAATATTATTAAATCGACAATAAAGAAATTCTAAATTAGGATTAAGAGATACATCTAATTCTGAAATTTGATTATAAGAGCAAAATAATTCTTTTAGAATTATATTATTAGTAGTGTCTAAAGCTTCAATATCGTTATCATGGCACGCTAATATTTCTAAATTTGAATTTTGTGAAATATCTAATGATACTAATTCATTTGAATGACAATTTAACCAGTATAAATTTGGATTTTGTGAAATATTTAAATTTTCAATTTGATTTTCATCACATTCAACCCACTCTAATAAAGGATTTTGTGTAAAATCAAGATTAGTTAATTCATTGTAACCACACTCCAATTTTTTCAACTTTGGATTATTTAAAACTTCTAATGATGATATTTGATTAGTATTACACTTTATTATTTCTAGATTTATGTTTTGTGATAAATCAATACTTGTTAATTCATTATAGGCACATTCCAAAACCTCAATATTTATAAAGTTTTGAATACCTTCTAAAGAATAAATACTTTGCCAATTTATATATAAACCAATAACAACTTCAGCCTCGCTTATTTGTATTTCACCGTCATCATTTGTATCAATAGGAGGATTGTGATTTAATAAAGCATCTTTAAAATTAGTATCAGGGATGTTTACAATTTGAGCATTACCTAAAATAGTTGTAATTAATAAAGTGAATAATAAGCAATATCTCTTCATAAGTTAATTTTATAAAGATAGGAATTATCTAATAAAATTATTATAGTTTATAAACCATAATAATTTTTAAGGAGCAGGATTAGGAATTTGTGTATGCACCGCATTAATTTCTCCAATAATTTCATCCGATAAATGCAGATGGATACTATCGATGTTTTCTTTTAGTTGGTCTAAATTGGTAGCTCCTATGATATTAGAAATCATAAAGGGTTGTTGTGTTACAAAAGCCAAGGCCATTTGAGTTAAACTAATCCCATGTTTTTTTGCAATATCATTATATAGCATCGTTGCCTTATTAGACTGCTCACTACTATACCTGCTGTAATTTGGAAATAAAGTAACTCTAGCATTTTCAGGCTTGTTATTATTTAAATATTTACCAGCGAGTACTCCAAAAGCCAATGGTGAATAGGCTAAATAACCCACTTCTTCTCTTAATAAAACCTCAGACAACCCAATTTCATCTCTTCTATTTAAAAGGTTGTATGCGTTTTGAACGGTAATCATTTTGGGAGCTCCTTTTTTGGATTCTTCGCAATAACGCATCAAACCCCAAGGAGTTTCGTTAGACAATCCTATTTGTCTAATTTTCCCTTCTTTTACAAAGGATCCTAGGGCTTCTAAAACCTGAGCGATATTGTCTTCCCATTCGGCATTATGAGTATAGTCTCTTACTCCAAAAACATTTACTCCACGTTCTGGCCAATGCAATTGGTACAAGTCTAAATAATCGGTTTGTAATCGTTTTAAACTTTTAGTCAAAGCATCGTTTAAGGCTTCTTTACTAAAATTTAAATTTTTACGAATGTGCTCAAAAAAACGAAGCGGTCCCGTAATTTTTGATGCCAACACGACCTGATCTCTGTTGTTATTTTTTGCTAACCACGTACCAATTATAGACTCGGTACTTCCTTGTGTTTTAGGATTTCCTGGCACCGAATACATTTCGGCAGTATCTATAAAATTAACGCCTTTTTCAAGAGCATAATCCAATTGCGCATGCCCTTCTGCTTCGGTGTTTTGTTCACCCCAAGTCATAGAACCTAGGCAAATTTTACTAACTTTTATATCGGTATTGGGTAGGTGGGTGTATTTCATAGTTGGTTTTAAAAAAACAATTAAAGTTCGTTTAATAATTTAGAAATCTCGTCTAATTTCGGGGTTAAAATCACTTCAATTCTTCTGTTTTTTGACCTTCCTTCTGAAGTGCTATTGGTTGCAATTGGAGAAAACTCTCCTCTTCCTGCTGCGGTCAGATTTTCTTTTAAAATTTTATGATTCTCAGTTAAAATACCTACAATTGCAGTCGCTCTTTTGGTAGATAAATCCCAGTTATTTGAAATATTTCCATTCCCGGAATAGGCATTAGTATCAGTATGTCCTTCTATTAAAATAGCAATCTCTAGGTTTTCAGCCAATACTTTTCCTAATTGCACTACTGCTTCTCGCCCTCTGGTATTTACTGCCCAAGATCCGCTTTCAAACAATAATTTATTTTCCATAGAAACATACACTTTTCCGTCTCGTTGTTCTATGGTTAATCCATTGCCTTCAAAATTAGTAAGTGCTGCCGATATCGCATCTTTTAATGCGGTCATTTGAGCATCTTTAGCACTAATTATTCCTTCTAATTCTTCCACTCGTTGAGAGCGTTCCTCTAGCTCTTTTTGCAATTGTGCCAATCGAGCACTTTCTAATGCCAAGGCTTTTTCTTTATCTTCTAACTGAGTCAATAAATTTCTATTGAGTTCTAAATTCTCAGTTAATTTAGTAGAGCTATTTGCTTCCAATGCATCGTAGGAATCTTTTAAACGATCATAACTAGATTTAGAAGCTGCTAGATCCATTGCCAATCGACTTTTTTCGGCCTTCAGTTTCTCTACTTCATTTTGAAGACTTTTTACCGAGTAACTATTCCCATTATTACCTTCTTCATTTAATTGAGAAAGCAAGGATTTATTTTCTTCTTTTAATAAATCGTATTTGTTTTGTAAATCGTCATAAATTTTTGACGAGACACAAGAGGACAACAAAGAGACCATTGTTATCCCTAGAAAAAGTTTTTTAAGCATCATATAATTTTAATTAAAGTCTAATTCTACCATTAATGGGCAGTGATCGCTATGTTTAGCTTCCGGTAGTATAACGGCTCGTTTTATATTTTCTTGTAATGGTTTTGAAACCATATGATAATCGATGCGCCAGCCCTTATTATTAGCTCTAGAATTAGCACGGTAACTCCACCACGTATAATTGTGAGGTTCTTTGTTTAGATGTCTGAACGAATCTATAAAACCACTATCTATAAAGTTTCCAATCCATGCTCTCTCCACCGGTAAAAATCCAGATGAATTTTTATTGGCAACTGGATTATGAATATCGATGGCTTCATGACAAATGTTATAGTCTCCACAAATAACTAGATTAGGAATGTCTTTTTTTAATTCATTTACATATTTCTGAAACGCTGCCATAAATTTTAATTTAAATTCTAAGCGTGCACTATTAGTCCCACTTGGCAAATACAAACTCATAATGGAGACTTCATCGTAATCTATGCGAAGGTTTCTGCCCTCAAAATCCATGCTTTCAATTCCAGTTCCATATTCAATATGATTGGGTTTTTCTTTACAAAAAATGGCAACTCCACTATACCCTTTTTTTTGCGCACTGAACCAATACCTATAGGGGTATCCTGCATTTTCAATAGCTTCTATATCTACTTGTTCTTCTAAAGCTTTAATCTCTTGAAGGCAAATAACATCTGGATTTGCTTGTTGCAACCATCCAGCAAAACCTTTTTTCATTGCCGCTCTAATACCATTTACATTATAAGAAATTATCTTCATGAATTCTATTTTTAATAACAGGCACTAATTTAATTAACATTGTACCTTTACAAGGTATATTTAGGAAATTATTATCAATAAATTTTACAAAATAAATCACTCATATTTTAGTTTAATAATAACTATATTTCTACCTATAGCGAATGCACTTATGAAGTTGTTTCTAATTTTATTTTTTGGTTTGTTTATAAGCGTAAGTTTTGCGCAAGACTTCCCTAGCAATTTTCAAAGTAGAAAAGTTGCAATTAATGATACGATACAAATAGATAGTGTAAGTATAAATCCCATTCGTTTTCAAATAATTGATAAAAAAGGAATTATTATCGATGCTAGTAAATATCAAGTTGATTTTGGTAAAAGCCTTTTAATTCTTCCAAAAAGCATTGTTACTAAAAATGACACTTTGACCATCAATTATTTGAGGTATCCAGAATATTTGACAAAAGATTATTTTGTACTAGATTCCAATGTGATAGTTCGAAAAAGCAATAGTATTAATAAATTATATTCACTTCAGGAGACCAGTAATAAAAATCAATTTAAACCATTTGACGGCCTTAATACTTTAGGAAGTATTTCAAGGGGTATTACAGTTGGAAACAATCAAAATGCTGTTGTAAATTCTGAATTGAACCTTCAAATCTCAGGGAAACTTAGTGATAAAGTATCGATTAGAGCTTCTATTCAAGACTCTAATATTCCTTCACAAGAAGCAGGGTATTCTCAAAGTTTAGAGGAGTTTGATCAACTATTTATAGAGCTTTACAGTGACAATTGGAATATTAGAGCGGGTGATGTCGATTTAGTGAATACTAAAAGTTATTTTGGAAATTTTACTAAAAAGGTTCAAGGTATTTCTTTAGGAGGAACCATCAACCATAAATCTGGAGCAAAAACTTCTGTTTTTGCATCAGGAGCATTAGTTCGTGGTGTGTTTTCAAGCAGTGATTTTGTTGGACAAGAAGGAAATCAAGGACCTTATAAACTAGTGGGTCCAAATGGGGAGCTTTATATTTTAATAGTCTCTGGAAGTGAACGTGTTTATGTAAATGGACTGTTGCTATCTAGAGGAGAAAGTGAAGATTATGTGATTGATTATAATGCAGGTGAAGTTAAATTTAACACTACCTATCCAATTACGGCAAATATGAGAATTCGTGTTGAATATCAATATACGGACCGAAATTACACTCGTTTTATAGGTTTTGGAGGAGGGAATTACACCAGTGAAAAACTGGATATTGGTGCTTATGTTTATTCTGAAAGTGATGCTAAAAACCAACCTTTACAACAAAGCTTAACAGAAGAACAAGTGACTATTTTAAGGGATGCAGGAGATAACACCTCTGAAATGATTGCTCCTTCAGCAATACCAGATACTTATTCTGAAAACAAAATATTATATAAAAAAGTTGATATAAATGGTGTGGAAGCTTTTGTGTTTTCAAATATTGCAGAAGATGAATTGTACAGTGTTCGGTTTACATTATTAGGAAATGGATTGGGCAACTATATTGTTAGTGATATTAATGCTATCAATAGAATTTTTGAATATATTGAACCTATTGACGGGGAATTACAAGGAAATTACAGCCCTGTGATTCAACTAACTCCTCCCACAAAAATACAAGTTGGAGGAGTGAATGGAGCATACCACCCTACTGAAAAAACAACGATTGCGTTCGAAGTAGCTGGAAGTGTTAATGATCTTAATCTGTTTTCGAATATAGATAATGGTAATAATAATGGTTTTGCTGGTGAAATAAACATCAAACAAACCATTTTAAAAACACCTGAAACTAAAAAATTAGATGCTTTTGCTTCTATAAATTTAATTAATGAAGATTTTAGAACCATAGAACGTCTGTATGCTGTAGAATTTAATAGAAATTGGAATTTAACAAATCCGTTGGGTGATCAACGTTTTATAATTGGAGGGTTGGAGTATGTAGATTCTAAAATTGGAAACTTTAAGTATGAATTTCAAAATTTAGATTATTCAGAAAACTTTTCAGGAAATAGAAATGTTTTAAATTTCAATTTACGCTTTGGAAAATTAAATTTAGTAAGCAATGGAAGTACCCTGCAAAGTAAAGGGTCTGAATTAAATTCAAAGTTTTTTAGAACACATAATGTTGCTAGCTATTCATTTAAGAAATCGTGGCTTGGAGGAAAATTAGCAATAGAAGACAATAAAGTTCGAGCTGTTATTAATGACAGTTTAACTCCAGTAAGTCAAAAATTTAATGCCTATGAGGTTTTTACAGGATTGGGGGATAGTACTAACGTTTTTGCTGAAGTTGGTTATCGCCATCGAGTGAATGACAGTCTCCGAAATTCAGAATTGACAAAAGTCTCTACTTCCAATGATGTTTATTTAAAATCAAGAATCTTAAATAAACCCAACTCACAATTATCTGTGTTTGCTAATTATAGAATTTTAAAAGATAAAGACGAGTTTAATGAAGGTGAAAAATCATTAAACTCTAGATTGCTTTACAACCAATCATTTTTAAAAAATGGAATCCGTTTAAATACTGCTTTACAAACCAACAATGGTGTTTTACCGCAACAAGAGTTTACCTATGTTAAAGTAGCACCTGGAGAGGGGATTTATACCTGGTACGATTATAATAATAATGGAATACAAGATTTAGAAGAATTTGAAGTTGCTCAATTTCAAGATGAAGCAGAATATATTAGAATACTATTACCCAATCAAATATTTGTAAAAATAAGTCAAACTAAGATCAGTCAGACTTTAACTTTAAATCCACAACAATGGTCAACAAGAAATGATTTTAAAAAAGTTATTTCTCATTTTTACAATCAAACTTCATTTTTAATTGACAAAAAAATAAGAAGAAAAAACGATGTGTTTATTATAAATCCATTTGAAAATTATGGCCTTGAGGAATTATCATCGGTAAGTAATTTTAGAAATGCATTATTCTATAATAGAGGAAAACAAAAGTTTACGACTAACTACACCTTTATTTTAACTGCAAATAGAAATTTTTTATCCATAGGTTTAGCAGAAGTTAAATTAAAGAGTCATCAGCTTAATTTTAACCATAAATTTCGCGAAAACTGGCTGCTAAATTTAACAGGAGCTTTGGGAGAAAATAAAAGTCTAACTCAAAATTTTCAAAGTAGAAATTACACACTGAACACCTACGAAATAAACCCTAAAATTTCATATTTATTTAATTCACAAACACGATTTGATGTTTTTTATCAATATTTAAGTAAAGAAAATCAACTTAGTAATTTCGAGTTATTGACTCAACAAAAAATTGGAGTTTCTTTTGCCTATTCCAATGCTCAAAAAATATCCATAAACGGTGAGTTTAATTATATAAATAATTCTTTTATTGGCAATGCTTATTCACCTGTAGCTTATCAAATGTTAGAAGGCTTACAACCTAATATTAATTTAACTTGGCGGTTATTAATGCAAAAAAGGATTACCAAGTTTTTAGATATAAACTTATCTTATTTTGGAAGAAAGAGTGAAACTTTTAAAGCAGTTCATACGGGTAGTGTTCAATTGAGAGCTTATTTTTAAAAAAAAAGAAAAAGAAGAGCGGACCAAGTCCGCTCTTCTCTTATTTAATGATAAGCTATATAATTACCTAACGATAATCTTTGAGGTCTTATATGTTTTTGAAGCGTTATCTCCCATTTTAATTAAGTAGACCCCTGCATCAGCATAAGACATATCTAAACGATAAACATAGTTATTTCCTTGTTTCTCTAAGTTATTATATGCTAAAGTTTGACCTAAAACATTGTATATGGTTATTGATGCCAAACCATCAAACTCAGTTGTTAAAGTAATATCAAATTGATTATTTGCTAAGCTAACTACTGTAAATTCTGCATTAGAAATTGAAAGATCTTCAACACTTAATATACCCAAATTGGCAGTATAATCTTCCGTTTCTCCATATTGTGTAAGTTCACAAGCATCATTAGGAACGGGTGCTTGCCAGTTAGATTTAAATCGCAGTCTATGAGATTGACCAGCTGGTATGTTAGCTGGTACTGTTAAAATTGCTGTATCAGTATATGAACCACTACCTTGACCTGGTGCAATTATAAAATTAGAAACTACTACTTCATCATTTGAAAATGTTCCGTCATCGTTAAAGTCTATCCATGCCTTTACATGTTGATCTCCATAGCCTGTAGTAACCGTTAAATCATATGATTCTCCAGGTTCTACTGTTGCAACCAAGTTTGTGAAATCGGCATAACCTTCACAACCAGAATCATTATTAATTTCCGAAACAGTAATATTTGTAAAACCATCACCAAATGAACAATCAGCTACAGGGTTACAATAAACAGTTCCATTGAATATTGTTTTTGTTGTTTCATCATTTGCTGGGTTTGAATCTTCATCTAAATTTGTTCTTGATACGATCGTATGATTTCCAGGTTCAGATAAATCTGCTTGGGTAATAAAAGTATACAGATCTGATTCACCTGCAGCGATAGTGCCTGAATAATTTTCGATAATTGGTGCATTTCCATCTATACTGTATTGCACTTCTGGATCAGTTAAATCATTAATACCAAAGTTTCTGATAGAAACTTCAATAGTTTCTGTTTCAGTTAAAATACCTGTGTTTGGATTTGGGATCCCATTTACACCTATATCATTAGGTAGGGGCGGAACTAATTGAAATGCACCAACAACTCCTTTACGTCCACTATTTTGATACTCATTAATAAACCAAAAAGTCGTATCATCTGAGGGATCTATATCCATTTTTCCATAATCACCATATCGTGTACTTGGAATATTTGCATTACCTGCAGCAATTAATTCTTCATTAACCGTCATTACACTATTTGCATCTCCATCAAATCTACCCGTATAATAAGAACTGATTCTAAAGTCTGTTGGATTTGGAGTTGTAGGTCCAGCCATGGAGGTATAACCCATTGCAATATTACCTACCGCATCCATAATCATACTTCCGTGCCAGGCATGCCTTCCATCTGGTGCAGAATATGTTCCTTCTTGGTATACTGACCAAGGTTCATTATCCCCATCTTGTCTTAATTCAAACCATCGTATACCGGCTAACTCTCCACCTGAAGCATCCATATCAATTACGAAGTTAAATAATGCTGAATTATGAGTTCCAAATTTCCTAAATTGAGCTTGATTCATGATGGTTGCTTGCAAAGCATCAACAGCTGAACCTCCTCCTGGTTGGGTTAGATTTGAAAAACTTCCTCCATCAAAAACAGATATAAATTCTGTTGCAGGAATTTCTACAGCAGCATTCATTGTTCCATTTCCAGCTGACCAATCCATGTCTAAAGTCCATAATTTTACGTGATCAGAAGAAACACCTCCCCAAGCATCGTCTTGAAGATAAAGAAAGGTTGCTCCACCAGCTGCTGGCATGCTGTCGTCACTCACATTTAAAGCTTGTGGACTGTAAAATCCACTTGTTTGAATACCTGGTAAATTGAAACCAAGTATTTGTGCTGTATTCCCAGCTAACATTTCTTCTCTTTCCATAGCCCAGACTCTGTTAGTACTAGAGGTATTATCCGTCATATAATAACCATCACTCCAGACAGAAAGCTTTTGATAATCGTTGATTGCTGAAATATTATAATTATACCAGCCATCATTGATTGGATCTGGACCATCAGAAACTGCTACCTGCGCACCATTCCCGAGAAAAGAAACTACCCATCTTTCTGCAGCTGCATCGTAAGAAGCTGTTAAATCACAACAACCAGAACTAGGGAAAATAGCAGGATTGGGAGACAAAGGACCTACCATTATATTTCCAGATTTATCGTATATAGAGAAACCTGTATTAAATACTACAAACACATGATTTGGACCAATTGCCATTGATGGGTCTGAGGGTGTAGAACCAGATTGATAAGCATCAAACACTATAGTTGGTGAAGCTACTTGAATACTTTGTGATGATTCATGCCTATTTCTTAAAAAATAATCATCTTTAGTTTGACGATCTTTTCCAATAATAACGGTATTCCCTAAAGATCTTTTATCAGCTGCCTCTTTGACAACGTCAACAAAAGGTGGGAAATCTGCTAATCTAGAAGCTATTGAAGGAATATACTCAGGAGTCACCTCAACTGAAGTATTAGCTTGCATAGCTACATTAGGTGTCGTTTTTTGAGCAATTATATTAGAAGTAATTAGCACTAAAAAAAATGATAAAAAAATATTTTTGAAGGACATGGTAAAAGGAATTTAAATTAAAGTAAATTTTTTTTGTAAATATATAACAACTAAACTTAATTACACCCTACTAAATAATATAAAATACTTAAAGCTAATAACTTGCAAATAAAAACTAATTAATTTTTATCTTAAAATGGCATAATTATTGTATTTTAAAGATGATAAAATCATCAGTTATGAAAGCAGTAAATATTCTAATACTATTATTCTCAATATTATTATTCTCTTGCAGCAGCACAAATAATTCTATTACAGCTAGTTCTGAAGATAAAGTACAAATAGTTAAAGAAAAAATGATGGAGGCAGGATTTACAAAAGGAACTGTTGTCATTTCTAAAATAGAGGGAGACTGTCCTATTACCATAAAGGTTCAAGGAAAAGATGCTCCTTATTTTTTAGATCCAATTAATTTAGAGAATATAGAAATAAATGAAGGTGAAAATATTTGGTTTAAATTTGCTGGTTTAATGATGATGAATCGTTGTGAAAAGGCAAACCCAATAAGTATTATTGAAATAGTTAAAAACAAGTAAACTTATTAATTAAACATAAAACCTGCCAATTAATAATTGACAGGTTTTATGATACTTATTCCTAAATAAAATTAGCTTAACCAATCTTTATAAGAAATTGATTTTTTAATTTTATAGGATATTTCAGTAATCGAAATACGTTCTTGCTCCATGGTATCTCTATGGCGAATGGTAACTGTATCATCTTCTTTTGTTTGATGGTCTACAGTAATACAAAATGGAGTTCCTGCAGCATCTTGACGCCTATAACGTTTTCCTACCGCATCTTTTTCGTCGTACACAACATTGTAGTCCCATTTTAAATCACTTACTATATTTTGTGCGATTTCTGGTAATCCATCTTTTTTAACCAATGGAAAAACAGCAGCTTTTACGGGCGAAAGAATCTCGGGTAATTTCAATACCACTCTAGAACTTCCATCTTCTAATACTTCCGTTTTAAGGGAATTACTGAAAATTGCTAAAAACATCCTGTCCAAACCTATAGAAGTTTCAACTACATAAGGCGTAAAGTTTTTATTTGTTTCGTGATCAAAAAATTGAAGTTTTTTACCCGAATGTGTTTCGTGAGCTTTTAAATCGAAATCAGTACGAGAATGAATACCCTCTAATTCTTTAAAACCAAATGGAAAATTAAATTCTATATCGGTAGCAGCATTTGCATAATGTGCCATTTTTTCGTGGTCATGAAAACGATAGTTTTCTTCTCCTAGACCTAAGGATAAATGCCAATTAAGTCTTGTTTTTTTCCAGTACTCATACCATTTCATTTCCTCTCCTGGCTTCACAAAGAACTGCATCTCCATTTGCTCGAACTCCCGCATCCTAAAAATAAATTGTCTAGCGACTATTTCATTTCTAAATGCCTTACCTGTTTGAGCAATTCCAAAAGGAATTTTCATTCTCCCTGTTTTTTGAACGTTTAAAAAGTTTACAAATATTCCTTGAGCTGTTTCTGGACGAAGGTATAAATCCATCGCACTTTCCGCAGAGGCTCCTAGTTTAGTTCCAAACATAAGGTTAAATTGCTTTACATCAGTCCAATTTTTAGACCCTGATAAAGGGTCTGTAATTCCTAATTCCTCGATCAAGAGCTTAACATCAGATAAATCTTCATTTTCTAAAGATCTCGCCATTCGTTGTAGTACCTCTTTTTGTTGTAATTTATACTTTACAACTCTTGGGTTTGTAGCTATAAATTCCTCTTCATTAAAACTATCACCAAAACGTTTTTTTGCTTTTGTGATTTCTTTTTGAGCTTTAATATTTAATTTTTCACAATAATCTTCTATTAAAACATCTGCTCGATATCTTTTTTTAGAATCTTTGTTATCTATTAAGGGATCGTTAAAGGCATCAACATGTCCAGAAGCTTTCCAAGTAGTTGGATGCATTAATATTGCAGCATCTATGCCGACAATATTTTGATGCATAAACACCATACTTCGCCACCAATATTCACGAATGTTCTTTTTTAATTCTACCCCATTTTGGGCATAGTCGTAAACAGCACTTAGGCCGTCATAAATTTCACTTGATTGAAATATGTAACCATATTCTTTTGCATGTGATATTACTTTTTTAAATAAATCTTCATTTGCCATGGTGCAAAAATAAAAAAACCGTTACGATTAGCTCGTAACGGTTTCGATTATTTAATATTAAAATTTTATTTCAATGTCATTTTTGAAGTTGCGATTAGTTTTGCTCCGTCAAAAACATTAATTGTATACAACCCTTCTAACAGATCATCTTTATTTGCAGCTACCATAGAACATACATCTAGCTCTTCATTTTCGTAAAATACTTTTATTGAAGTACTGTAATTTAAAGTTCCATTTTCAAACTCTAAAACCTCTTTTTTACCTAATAAATTATTTTTTGGATTGATTACTTGAATATAAAGCATGCGATCTCCTTTTTCTGCAATAGCATTTGGAGTAAGTGCAAAACAAGCTCTAATTTTATCTGCTCTTTTAGATCGTTGAGTATCTATAATTTTACCGCTCTTCCTAACAATAACTCCAGCACCATTTAAATCTATTGCACGAACTACGGCACCTAATTTAATCTTATCTGCCATTGCTTGATTTTCTGCAGAAACGGAATCCACTGCTTTTATCGTCTCATCTAATTCTAAAAATGCATTATCTCTTTCAGCAACAATCAGTTTATTAACAGCAATTAAACTATCTGCTTTTTTAAATAAAAATGTTCTTTCGTCTTTTAATTTTCCGATTTCGGATTTGTAACGACGTATCAAAGCGATATTTGCTTTTGAATCTTTCACAGCATTAAGCAATACTTCTATTCGCTCTCTTGCTTCTAGAAGGTCTTTATCTTTAATTTTATTGTCCTGAATTACTTCATCATAATTTGCAATTAATTCTTGTAGTTCTGATTCAATATTAGATTTTTGGTCTTGTAAAATAGTTACTGTATCTTTATTTTCATTATATAAAGTTACTGTATAAACAGCCAACACTATTAATAATAGTGTTAATATCCCTACAATTATTTTAAACTTATTATTACTTTCTTCTGTATCCATGGTTATTATTTTAAGTGTTCAATTAAATAACGTTAAAAAATAAAAAATAATATATTTTATGTTAAATCTTTTATTTCCAAAAGTTTGCAGTGGATGTAAGACTATTTTATTAAAAAGAGAAGAGGTTATTTGCACAAAATGCAGACATAGTCTACCAATTATTAGTCATCACAACACAAAAGATGGGAGTATGAAACAACTATTCTATGGAAAATTTTTAGTGGAAAATGCAACAGCTGTTATTAAATTTCAAAAAAGAGGAATTACCCAAGAACTACTTCACAATTTAAAATATAAGGGTCAGCAACATATAAGTTCCTTTTTTGGAAAATGGCTTGGAGCAGAATTGGCAATTCATACAGATTATCAAAATATTGAAATGGTAATTCCTGTCCCTTTACATAAACAAAAATTAAAAAAAAGGGGCTATAATCAAGTGGAGGGATTTGGGTTTGAAATAGCTAAAGCATTACAAGTACCATATGTTGATACTATTTTAACAAAAGAATCTAAAACTGATTCTCAAGTATTTAAACAACGATTTTTACGTTTTCAAACTGAAGAGATATTTAAAATAAAACATCCTCATTTAATAAATGACAAACATATTTTATTAGTTGATGATATTATTACAACTGGTGCAACAATAGAAAACTGTGCGCTACAAATATTTAAAAGCAAGCACGTGAAACTTAGTATTGCTACCATAGCCATCGCTTAACTATTTTGTTTATTTTTGTAACCATGATGCGTCGCATATTTTATTTTGCTATCTTATTTTTTGTTATACTAACATTTGTTAATTGTGCAAAAAGAGGGAATCCTTCCGGCGGATCAAAAGATTCAATTCCACCAATTATTATAAAATACAAGCCAGAAAATTATAGTATTAACTTTACTGATGATGAAATTAAAATCTATTTTAACGAATACATTAAGCTAATAGACATTAATAAAGAGTTAATTATTTCTCCCCCCTTAAAATATCAACCAGAAATAAGCCCATTAAGTACTGGAAAATTTATTAAAATAAAAATTAAAGATACCCTAAAAAAAAGTACTACTTACTCATTTAATTTTGGAAAAAGTATTGTTGACTATACCGAGGGAAATGTTTTGAAATATTTTAAATATATATTTTCTACTGGAGATTTTATTGATAGCTTAAATTTAAAAGGAACCGTTAAAGACCCCCTCCTGTTAAATCCTGAAGGCACAACAACGGTTTTGCTCTACGAAGTAAATGAAACCTTTAATGATTCTGTAATTTATTCTGAAAAACCAACTTATATCACAACTACAAAAGAAGAAAGTCAAGAATTTGAACTTACTAATTTAAAAGAAGGAACCTATTTTTTAATTGCTTTAAAGGACAAAACAAATGATTATATCTTTCAACCAAAATATGATAAAATAGGATTTTTAGAGGAAATGATTAGCCTACCAACTGATAGTTCTTTTACAATTAATACATTTAAAGAAACAGAAAGCTATACAATCAAAAAACCTAAACATGAAAGTAAAAATCACATCATGTTTGGTTATAATGGAGATGCTAAAAATTTACAGATAGAATTAAAGTCATCAGTACCAAAATATTTTGAATCTACAAGCTATAAAGATTTAAAATCTGATACCCTACATTATTGGTTTAAACCTTTCGTAGAAAATGATTCATTAATATTTACTGTAACAAACCAAAATAATTTAGATACTGTAGTAACTAAAATGCGTGATTTATTTGTTGACACATTGGTAGTAAAACCTATAAATGCAGGAGTTTTAACACCAAGGGATACCCTTAAATTTTCTGCTTCCACTCCTTTAACATTATTTAATTCTGAAAAAGTAACCATAATCAATAAGGATTCTGCTGTAATCCCTTTTAAAGGAGTTATTGATTATCGGTTCAATACAGCCTTTTTAAATTTTGATATAAAAACAACAGAATCCTATGCAATTCAGTTATTGCCTGGAGCATTTATCGACTTTTTTGAAAAAACAAACGATACTATTAATGTCAGGGTTAGGACCAAAGATAATTCAGATTATGGAACACTAAACTTGATTTTAAGCGAACCTAAACAATTACCTGTTCTTGTTCAACTAGTGAATACCAAGTATGAAGTTATTCAAGAAATATACTACACAGGCGATGAAACCATTTTATTTGAATATTTAAACCCAGGAGAATATTACATTCGTATTATCTATGATAAAAACAAAAACAAACGTTGGGATACTGGAAGTTATCTTAAAAAAATACAGCCAGAAACGGTCTTATATTACCCTAAAAAAATTGAAATCCGACCTAATTGGAGTTTAGTAGAAACCTTTAATTTAGAGTAAATTCATCTCGGTCATTTAAAAACTGAAGATGTTCTCTATTGAATTCAATATGCGATTTTTTAAGTTCCATAGTTTCGGTGAAATCACCTTCATTATTAAGAGTCGAAATCTGTTCTCCTAACACATTGTAAACTGCAGAATGTCCGGTATATCGATGTTTATTCCCGTCTTTTCCAGTTCTATTAACACCAATACAATAAGCCATATTTTCGATTGAACGCGCTTTTAATAAAGTATCCCAAGCAGCAATTCTTTTTTCTGGCCAGTTTGCAACATAAAGAAGTATATCGTAATTTTCGGTATTTCGAGCCCAAATTGGAAAACGTAAATCATAACAAATTAAAGGACAAATTTTCCATCCTAATAAATCCACAATCAATCGTTGGTTACCTGAAGCAAACGTATGTTGTTCTCCTGCCAAAGTAAAGGTATGTCGTTTATCATATATTTTATAATCTCCAGAAGGGAAAACGAAAAACAATCTGTTGTAAAAAAATTTATTTTTAGATATTATTAAGCTTCCCGTGATTGCACAATTCATTTTTAGAGCCTGATTCTTCATCCAAATAAGTGTTTCCCCATTTTCTAATTCAGCAAGTTTCAAAGCATTCATTGTAAAACCTGTTGTAAACATTTCTGGAAGAATAATAAGATCTGTTTGTTCTGAAATTTGGCTAATTTTTTCAGAAAACATCAAACGATTTGCAGCTGGATTTTCCCAAAATAAATCTGATTGAATAATAGAAATTTTTAATACTTCTTTCATGGGTCTAAAATTATTGTTGTTTTATAGTTTCAATCAACAAGCTCAGTATATGATTGATGAAATTAATTCATTTAAAAGAGCGATAGTTATATAGTATTAATAATTTTTGCTGCTGAGATTAATGTTTCTTCAGTTTTTGCAAAACAAACTCTAATTTGTTTAAAATCTTCTTGATTTTCATTAAAACCTGAAGTTGGTATGGTGGCTATTTTATAATCCTTTGTTAATCTTTCAGCAAAAACAAAGTCACTTTCATTTGAAATATTAGAAAAATCTAACATTTGAAAATACGTACCTTTTGAAGGAATAATTTTAAACTTCGAATCCTTTATTAATTCTAAAAAAACATCTCTTTTCTGTTGGTAAAAACTAGAAAGGCTTAAATAGCGTGCTGCTGTCTCTAAATATTCAGCCAGGGCTTTTTGTATGGGAGTATTAACACTAAACACATTGTACTGATGAATTTTTTTAAATTCATTCATCAGGTTTTCTGGAGCTAAACAATACCCAATTTTCCATCCGGTATTATGAAACGTTTTTCCAAACGATCCAATTATAAAACTCCTTGAAGCTAATTCTGAAAATTTTGCTGCACTATGATGAATAAGGCCGTCGAAAATAATATGTTCATAAACCTCATCGCTAATAACTATTAAATTGTATTTTTCTGCTAGAAATTGCAAGTAAAGCATATCGTCTTCCGAAAAAATCATACCACTAGGATTGTGTGGAGTATTTACAATGATAAGTTTTGTTTTATGAGTAATTTTATCTTCTACTTGTTCCCAATTGGGTTTAAAAAAAGGTGCTTTTAATTGAACCGGAATTGTTATTCCTCCAAATAACTGAATTGCAGGACTATAACAATCGTATGCGGGAGTAAAAATAATGGCTTCATCATCTTTATTTATAACCGTTGCAATTGCTGTAAAAATGGCTTGAGTAGCGCCTGCTGTTATTATTATTTCAGTGTCAGAGTTGTACTTTTTTGAGTGTAACAATTTTGTTTTATCGCAAATTGTTTCTCTTAATTCTAAATATCCCGACATTGGCGCATATTGATTATAACCTTCTGCCATCGCTTTATTAACAAGCTCAATTAAATAAGAATCACTCTTAAAATTTGGAAAACCTTGTGAAAGATTTAATGCGTTATAATCGGAAGCCATTTTACTCATAACAGTAAAAATGGAAGTATTTATATTAGGTAATTTTGAAATCATTTTATAAAAGTAATTTTACTGTTGTAATAAACAAAAATAAATTAGCTTTTTTATAATTTGCAAAAAATCATCAATTATAGCTATCTAATTGGGGTAAGATCTGTTTAAATAAATTATTAGCATTTAAAAGAAATAAACCTATCCTTTCAAACTCGCTTTTAAATATTCCCTATTCATTCGAGCAATATTCTCTAAAGAAATTCCTTTAGGGCATTCTATTTCACAAGCTCCAGTGTTTGTGCAGTTACCAAAACCTTCGGCATCCATTTGATGTATCATATTCAATACTCGATCTGTTGCTTCAACTTTACCTTGAGGTAATAATGCATATTGCGAAACTTTTGCGCCAACAAATAACATTGCTGAGGAGTTTTTACATGTAGCTACACAGGCTCCGCAACCGATACAAGTTGCAGCATCCATAGCTTCATCCGCAGCATGTTTAGAAATTGGAATTGAATTTGCATCTTGTGTATTTCCTGAAGTATTTACAGAAATAAAACCTCCTGCATATTGTACTCTATCGAAAGCGCCTCTATCAATTACAAGGTCTTTTATTACGGGAAATGCTTTTGCTCTAAATGGCTCTATATAAATAGTGTCACCATCCTTAAACATACGCATATGTAGTTGACAGGTCGTTATTTTCCTGCCGGGGCCATGAGCTTCACCATTGATATATAGAGAACACATACCGCATATCCCTTCTCTACAATCATGATCAAAAGCAACTGGAGAATCTCCTTTTTCAATTAATTCGTTATTTAATACATCTAACATTTCAAGAAAAGACATGTCTGGAGATATATCAGAGACTTGATAATCTACCATCTTTCCTTTATCGTTTGCGTTTTTCTGACGCCAAATTTTTAACGTTAAATTCATCTAACCTTATTATTTATATGATCTTTCTTTTACCTCTATATTGTTGTATTCCAATACTTCTTCATGTAATACAGCATCCTTTGGTTCTCCTTTATACTCCCAAGCAGATACAAATTGAAATTCTTTTCGGCGCATAGCTTCTCCTTCTGGCGTTTGATACTCTTCTCTAAAATGACCACCCGCTGATTCTTCTCTTAATAAAGCATCTTTAGCAAATAATTCTCCTAATTCTAAGAAATCTGCTACTCGCCCTGCTTTTGCTAATTGTTCATTAAACTCATCCGCAGTTCCTGGAACTAGAACTTCTTTATAAAACTCTTTACGCAAAGCAGAAATTTCTTCAATTGCAACTTTTAAATCTTTTTCGTTACGGGACATTCCACATTTATCCCACATAATCTTACCCAAACGTCTGTGAAAATAATCAACAGATTTAGACCCTTTATTATTTATAAAGTGTGCTATACTTTCTGTAACTTTTTTCTCCGCTTCTTCAAATTCTGGTAAGTCGGTTGAAATAGTCCCTGTTCGAATATCATGCGACAAATAATCTCCAATGGTATATGGTAATACGAAATAACCGTCTGCTAAGCCTTGCATTAGAGCAGAAGCACCTAGCCTATTTGCTCCATGATCAGAAAAGTTTGCCTCTCCAATAGCGTATAATCCGGGAATTGTAGTTTGTAAGTTGTAATCAACCCAAACTCCACCCATCGTATAATGTACAGCGGGATAAATCATCATTGGAGTCTCATATGGATTCTCATCAGCTATTTTTTCATACATCTGAAATAAGTTCCCATATTTGGCCTTAACAACATCTTTTCCAAGTTTATTAATCAAAGTTTCATCGTCTTCGCTAAGTCCTTTTACATGAGCTTGTTCTTTTCCATAACGTAAAATTGCTGCAGCAAAATCTAAGTAAACCGCTTCACCAGTAGCATTTACGCCATACCCTTCATCGCAACGTTCTTTAGCTGCTCTAGAGGCAACGTCACGTGGCACTAAATTACCAAAGGCTGGATACCTCCTCTCCAAGTAGTAATCCCTATCTTCTTCGGCAAGTTGGGTTGGCTTTAAATTTCCAGATCTAATAGCCGCTACATCTTTTTTATGTTTAGGAACCCATATACGGCCATCATTACGCAATGATTCCGACATCAATGTTAGTTTAGACTGGTGATCCCCAGAAACAGGAATACAGGTTGGATGAATTTGTGTATAACAAGGATTTGCAAAATATGCTCCACGTTTGTGAGCTTTCCATGCAGCAGTTACATTAGATCCCATAGCATTAGTAGATAAGAAAAATACATTCCCATAACCTCCAGTTCCCAAAACGACAGCATGAGCAGAATGTCTTTCAATCTCTCCTGTAACTAAATTTCGTGCTATAATCCCTCTAGCTTTACCATCAACAATCACAACATCTAACATTTCATGTCTGTTGTACATTTTAATTTTTCCACGTCCAATCTGACGATTCATTGCAGAATAAGCTCCTAGTAATAATTGTTGTCCAGTCTGACCTTTGGCATAAAACGTTCTTGAAACTAATACTCCACCAAAGGAACGATTATCAAGTAATCCTCCATAATCACGTGCAAAGGGTACCCCTTGAGCAACACATTGGTCTATAATATTTGAAGATACCTCAGCTAAACGATATACATTAGCTTCACGAGATCGATAATCTCCACCTTTTACAGTGTCGTAGAAAAGCCTGTAAGTAGAATCTCCATCTCCTTGATAATTTTTTGCAGCATTTATACCACCTTGAGCTGCAATTGAATGTGCTCTACGTGGTGAATCTTGAAAACAAAATGCTTTTACATTATAACCTAGTTCAGCTAAAGTTGCCGCTGCAGAGCCACCTGCTAATCCTGTTCCAACAATAATGACATCGATAAGACGTTTATTTGCTGGATTTACGAGATTAATATCGTTTTTATGTTTTGTCCACTTATCCGCTAAGGGTCCTTGAGGTATTTTTGAATCTAGCGCCATCTTATAAAGTTTGTTTTAGATGATGAAATAATGCAATAAAAATAAACCCTAGAGGGATTCCTATAGCGTATAATTTTGAAAAACTATTTATGCCTTTTGTATATTTGTTATTAGCTCCAATCGATTGAAATGCTGAATTAAAACCGTGTAATAAATGCAATGCTAAAAACACAAAAGCTAAGCAATAAGCTCCAACTCTTAGTGGGTTGTGAAATTTCTCAACCAATTCAGCATAGTATCTAAATTCTCCATTGTGCATCCCACTCATATCTCCTACAATATATTTTGTATTAATTTCTGGAATCCAAAAATCTATGAAATGTAATATCATAAATGATAAAATTACTAATCCACTCCAAATCATATTTCTACTCATCCAAGAAGAGTTAGCGTTTCCGTCATTCTTGAAATATTTAATTTCTCGAGATTTATTATTTTTAATTTCCAAAACAAAGCCCATTACAAAGTGAAATATGACTCCTAAGATTAATATTGGTTGCAATATATATTGAACTAACCAGAAAGTACCCATAAAGTGTGAAACTTGATTAAATACAGTTGGATTAAATACAGAAAGTATATTTATTACAAAATGCTGCAATAGAAAAACTATTAGAAAGAAAGCAGATATCGCCATAGCGAATTTTCTGCCTATTGAAGAACTTAAAATTCCACTCATTTTTTATTAATTTATTCTGATACAAATGTACAACTGAATCATTGTCTGACCAAGCTACAAAAACTATTTTCCCATTTATTTAGAATGATTCTAGACTTACGTTCAATTATTATTATAAAAAAAAGAGCGGCTCTTTCGATATTCAAAAGTCTTTAATTAAATTTGAAGAATTAATTTAATATAAGAGAATGAAATATCACCAAATTGATTCAGCATTGTTTATTAAAAATAGAAGAAATTTTATGGCTAAAATGAAGCCAAATAGTATTGCTGTTTTTAATAGCAATGATATATATCCAATTAGTTCTGACAGTACGATGCCTTTTCAGCAACATAGGGATATTTACTATTTAAGTGGAGTTGACCAAGAAGAAAGCGTTTTAGTGATGTTTCCAGACGCAACTAATAAAAAAAAACGTGAATTATTATTTTTAAAAGAAACGAACGACCACATTGCTGTTTGGGAAGGCGAAAAACTAAGTAAAGAACGAGCGCTAGAAGTTAGTGGAATTAAAACTGTTTATTGGATTCATGAAATGGAAAAAGTAATGGCAGAATTAATGGCACAATGCGATACGGTTCATATCAATACAAACGAACATTATAGAGCTACTATTGAAACCGAAACAAGAGAAGCACGTTTTACTAAAAAACTCTTAAATAAATATCCAGCACATAGTGTTGCAAAAAGCAATCCTATTTTGCAAAGACTACGATCCGTAAAGGACCCTATTGAAGTAGACTTGTTACAAAAAGCATGTGATATTACTGAAAAAGGAATGCGGCGAGTTTTAAATTTCGTAAAACCAGGAGTTAAGGAATATGAAATTGAAGCAGAATTTATGCACGAATTTTTAAGAAATCGTTCAAAAGGTTTTGCATACACACCAATTATAGCCAGTGGTAATAATGCCAATGTTCTTCATTATATTGAGAACAACCAATCTTGTAATGATGGTGATTTAATTTTATTAGACGTAGGAGCAGAATATGCTAATTATAGTAGCGATATGACTCGAACCATTCCAGTAAATGGAAAATACACCAAGCGACAACGCAATGTTTATGACGCTGTAAATCGAGTAAAAAAAGAAGCTACAAAATTACTAGTTCCTGGAGCTGATTGGGCAGATTATCATATAGAAGTTGGTAAATTAATGACCTCTGAATTATTAGGATTAGGATTAATTGATAAAGTAGATGTCCAAAATGAAGATCCGAATTGGCCAGCTTATAAAAAATATTTTATGCACGGTACTTCTCACCATATGGGATTAGACACTCACGATTATGGATTACTTTGGGAGCCGATGAAAGCAAATATGGTTTTTACTGTGGAACCTGGAATTTATATTCCTGATGAAGGTTTCGGAATACGGTTGGAGGATGATGTTGTAATACAAAAAAATGGGGAACCATTAAATTTAATGAGAAATATACCGATTGAAGCGGAAGAAATTGAAGCTATCATGAATTCTTAAAAACTTAAATTTTTACAATAACCGATACTGTTAACTATTAATTGTATCGGTTTTTTTATTTCCAAAACTAACAAGGTTAAATAATAAAAAAACAATTATAGCTGGTAATACCCATCCCAAACTATATTCTGATAATGGAATCATTTCTTTTAAGGGAAACAGGTTTTCTTCAGCAATAAGAAATTTTAAAAAGTCGGGGATACTAAAAATAAAGGTTGCTAAAACCACCCCTCTAAAAACTAAAGTTGAAGCCCAATTTTCAGGTAAAACATTTAAAATTATTAGTACAATAGTAATTGGATAAATAAACATTAAAATCGGCAATGCAATATTGATTATATAATGCACATTAAATTGTCCGATTAGTACTCCTAAAATAGAAGCTATGATTGCGGTAATTCTATAGGCTTTTTGAGAATTACCTAATAATCCTTTTACAAAGTCTGCAGTTCCTGTTACAATTCCTACTGCCGTTGTAAAACATGCTAATGCTATCAAAACTGATAAAAACACATTCCCAATATTTCCTAAAGTTTGAATACTTAAAACACTTAATAACTCGGTGCGATTATCAATAACTAATACGTTACTATTATGAGCGCCTAAGACAATTAAACCCCCATAAATTAAAAACAATCCAAGCCCAGCGAATAAACCAGATCTTATAATCATTTTTTTCTTTTCTTCGTAATTAAATTCTCCTTGAAGAGATAGTGAAATAACGACAACACCTCCAACTACGACACCTCCAATAGCGTCAAAGGTTTGATATCCTTCAAGAATTCCTTCCGCAAAAGAATTATTAAATATGGAGTCTCGAACGGATGCCACCTCCATAAATAAGCCTAAACAAATAATTATTAAAAGTATACATACTATTAATGGAGTTAAAAATTTTCCAATAATACTCAGCATTCTGTTACGGTTCAAAACAAAGACCAATACCAGGGCAAAATATATAATGCTTAATTCTAAGGATGAAATCTGAAAAAAAGGTTCTATAGCCATTTCATAGGTAAACGAAGCTGTTCTTGGAGATGGTAATGCAATTGCTATAAGATAAATCAAAATTGAAAAAAGAATAGCAAAAGTTGGAGATACTTTATTGGCAAAATCTAATATTGTTCCTTGTAACTTTGCATGTCCATATATAGCCAATATGGGTATAATCACAGCAGAAATTGAAAATCCAATAAGCACCCAAAACCATCCATCTCCAGCATTATATCCTAAATAAGGAGGGAGTATTAGATTTCCTGCTCCAAAAAATAAAGAAAATAATGCAAAAGCAATTACCAGGGTTTGTTTACTTTGTTTCAAACTGAGACATTTGTTCCGCTAAATATATAAAAATGATTACTCACTTCAACCAAATACCTATTCATTATAACATAATAGGAAAAGGCCCTTGTATAGTTCTTTTGCACGGATTTTTATTAAGTTCCTCTATTTGGGATGAATTAGTACCTATATTATCAAAGAAAAATAAAGTCATAATAATAGATTTACCTGGTCATGGCAAAAGTGGTTGCATAGCTGAGATTCATAGCATGGAATTAATAGCTGAAGTCATCAATTTTATATTAGAAAAAAATAATATTAATCAAGCAAGTTTTATAGGTCATTCGATGGGAGGTTATATTAGCCTTGCTTTTACTGAGAAATATAAATCAAAAGTAAATGCACTTATTTTATTGAATTCTACTACTGAAAAAGATTCTGCAGAAAAAAAAATAAATAGAGATCACTTTATTAAAATCATTAAATACAATAAAGAAGTTTTTGTGAAAATGGCAATTTCAGCATTATTCCCTAAAGACAACAAAAAAGAATTTCAACAACATATAGATAAATTTATAAAAGAAGCTAAATACCTTAAATTTGATGGGATCATTGCTGCTATTAAAGGAATGAAAAATAGAAAAGATCGAACTTCCGTTTTAACATCTTTTAAAGGCAAAAAAAATATGATTTCTGGTATTAAGGATCCTATAATACCTTTTTCTATTTCTAGAAAAATTGCAAATAAAAGTCATTCAAAATTTTTAAAAGTAAATTCTGGGCATATGAGTATCAATGAAAACATTAATGAAATTGTTAAAATTATGCGTTTTATCGATTTTTTATAATTTTTAACCGATGTTTTACATATAAATTGTAAGTTTAGTCTTACTTTTAAATGTAAATTATGAATCAAAATTTCTTAAACAATGAGTTTAACTTTTCAGGCATATTATGCTCAACATTTGGACACAAATTTATCATTACAAACAACATTACCAATCATATAAAAGAATACCAATGTAAAAACTGTAACAAGGAATTTACCAATGTTTTTTCTGGAGGATTGGAAATACTTAATTTTAAGAATAGAAAAGCAAATACTTGTTTATCGGCTTTTTTCAAAAAGAAACAACTTGAACAAGCGTCTTAATTATTCTTGATTACTATCTAATGAGTTCCATCCTCTAGCGATTAATGGAATTTTTTCGTTACCACGAGTGATTAAGTGTACTCCTTCTTTTTCGTTAGTGATATGTCCAATTATAGAAAGGTTTGGATTGGCTTTTATTTTTGGAAAGTCTCCCAAACTTACTGTAAAAAGCAATTCATAATCTTCCCCACCACTCAGTGCAATCGTAGTACTGTCTAATTTAAATTCCTCGCAAGTAGAAATAACTTGTTGATCTAAAGGTATTTTATCTTCAAATAAATTACAACCTACTTTTGATTGCTTACAAATATGTAATATTTCAGAAGACAAACCGTCGCTTATATCTATCATAGAAGTCGGTTTAACTTCTAATTTTTTTAACAATTCAGAAATATCTTTACGTGCTTCGGGTTTTAATTGTCTTTCTATCAAATAGGAATAATTATCTAGATCTGGTTGAGATTGAGGATTTACTTCAAATACTTTTTTCTCACGCTCTAATACTTGTAAGCCAAGATAAGCAGCACCTAAATCTCCTGAAACTACCAGTAAATCATCTTCTTTTGCGGTATCTCTAAAGACAGCTTCATTTTTGCTTACGTTACCAATTGCAGTAATACTAATAATTAAACCTTTTTTTGAAGAAGTAGTGTCACCTCCAACAACATCAATATTATAAAATTTAGCGGCAGTATTAATTCCTTCATATAATTCTTCCAATGCTTCCACTGGAAACCGATTTGAAACACCAATTGAAACCGTGATCTGACTAGCTTCCGCATTCATCGCATAGACATCAGATAAGTTTACGATGACCGCTTTATATCCTAAGTGTTTTAAAGGCATATAACTTAAATCAAAATGAACTCCTTCTACTAACAAATCTGTGGTAACCACAATTTCTTTAGAGGAGTCAGTTGATAAAACTGCAGCATCATCTCCAATGCCCTTAACAGTACTTTTTTGGTTAATCTTAAAATTTTTAGTAAGATGATCTATCAAACCAAATTCGCCTAAATCTGAAATATTTGTTTTTGATTCGTTTTTGTTTTCGAGCATAACATTTGTAATGATTCGCAAAAATAAGTGTAAAATAGTTATAAGAAAAATGCCAACAAAAGCATTTGTTGACATTATAATATTATTTATAAATAAATTTAATTTTTTCTATATTGACGCTCTTGCGTACGTCTTTTCCTTTCTTCTTTTCGCAGTGCTTTCTTCACTGCTTTTCTTTCTTGTTTTTCTTCAGTTGTTAAATGAAGATCAACAATTTGCCCATCATAAAAAAGATTTTCTTTATTAATTGATAAAACATCTACTCCTTGTTCATCTGCTAATTGCTGTGTGTATTTTTCTAATTCCTCAGGCGAAATCCATCCACCACCAAGGGATTTATATAAAAACACATATGATGATAATAAACGTTGATAATTTTCTGTGTAAGCCAATTTAGCATTAAACTCTACTCCTTGATTTTCAATTACTTCCAAATAACTTGTAACACCTTGATAATATCTTTCTCTCGATAAATAACTTGCATTACTTGCGGCGTCTAACATCGCTTTATTGGCGTATAATTCTTCTTTTAGACTAGAAAGTTCTATTAAAGAATTATCAACTTCAAGGAGAGCATTAAGTACCGTGTTTTCGTACATTAATAGTGATTGTAAGGCGTTTTCTCTTTCGATATCAACACGTTTTTTATTTTTTCCCCATTCAAATAGAGGTGCTACCAATCCAGCAGCTGCATTCCAACCTAAACCATTGCTAACTAAACTTGAAAGCTCAGTACTTCCAACTCCTAAAACCCCTGTTAAACTTATGGCAGGAAACCGCATTGCTTGAGCAACCCCAATATTAGCATTAGATGCTCTGTAATATTCTTGAGATTCTAAAATATCTGGACGTCTTTGTAATATTCCTGAAGGTATTCCGGTTGGAATAGTTTCTGGTAGGTTATAATCCTGAAGTGTTTTTAAGGTATAAATTGATTCTGGAGTTTTTCCTAATAAAACACTTAGATTATTTTCAGTAAAAGCAATTGCTCTTTTAAATTGTGGTATCGAAACTTGAGCAATTGCTTTTTGTATCTGAGCTTGATTAACATCAATAATATTAGTATAACCTTCATTAAATCTTTCTTGAATAATTAATAAAGTACTATCTCTAAGTGCTAATGTACTTTCAGAAATATCCAAACGAGCTTTATAATCTATAAGTTGAAAATAATTGTAAGCAACTTCACTTATGAGCGAAATTTCAAGGGCTCTTTGTCCATAAAACGAGGCTAATAATTGAGCTTGAGCAGCTTCGTTACCCCTTCTAAATTTTCCCCAAAAATCAAGTTCCCAATTTACACCAGCAGAAGCACTAAATATATTTGATGGATTATTTAATGTAGTTAGTCCGTTTACAAAATCACCTCCATTAGCACTGGCATTAATAGCAAATTTGGGACCCATGTCTGCTTTTGTAAAACCAACATTTGCTCTTGCCTGTTCTATTCTGCTAGCTGCAATCTTTACATTTTTATTTTCTCGCAATGCTGTAACTATTAAGGTATCCAATACAGGGTCTTTAAATAGCTCCCACCATTTTAAATTAATAATACTATCTGTGGCATTATTAGAAAACCTAAACTCTTCAGGGGTCTTCTCCTGGGGTTGTAAAAAGTTGGGGCCTACTTTACAAGATTGAACCAAAACAATTCCAATCAACAAAAATAGGTATGTATAAAATTTCATTTTCATCATTAATTATTTGAAGATTCTAATTGTTGTGATTTTTCTTTATCTCTTTTCTTTTCATATCCGGCTATTTTACCAATAAACACAAATAACATAGGATATAAAAATACTCCAAGAAAAGTGGCTAATCCCATACCTCCAAATAAAGCCAATCCCATTACTTTTCTTGACTCTGCTCCTGCTCCAGTTGCAATAACTAATGGAAAAACACCTAATATAAAAGCAAATGCAGTCATTAGTATAGGTCTAAACCTTGATTTTGCAGCAGTCATTGCCGCATCAAAAAGACTTGATCCGTTTTTAAACTCATCATTTGCATATTCTATAATTAAAATAGCATTTTTGGCAGCCATCCCAATCAACATTACAAATGAAACTTGAGCAAAAATATTATTTACATATGTTGGACTTATTAATCTCCCTATCCAAAGCGCAAACAAGGCACCAAAAATTGCAAACGGTGTCCCCATTAATATAGAAAAAGGTAAAGACCAACTTTCATATTGAGCTGCCAATATTAAAAATACAAACATTAAAGAGAACGTTAGAATAATCCCTAAAGATCCTGAAGCTTTTTCCTCTTGAAAAGACATCGCATTCCATGCATATCCCATATCTTTAGGAAGTGTTTGGGCTGCTACTTCTTTTAAAGCATTTCTGGCATCATCGGAGGTAAACCCTTGCGCTGGAGTTCCAGTTACCTCGACAGATCTATATAAATTAAAACGATTGGTATAGTCCGGACCATACATTGGTTTTATAGTGGCAACTGTAGACAACGGAACCATGTCTCCTTTGTTATTTTTTATAAAAAATGAATTGATCCCTTTTTCATCAAACCGGTATTCTGGTTCAGCTTCTATATATGTTTTATATAATCGTCCAAAACGTGTAAAATCATTGACATATGCGCCTCCCATATAGGCTCCAATTGTAGTATACAAATCGTTTAACTTGATACCCAATTTTAATGCTTTTGCTTTGTCTATATCCATAAATCGCTGCGGTACATTTGCTTGAAAAGTAGTATTTGCTCTACCTATTTCAGGACGTGCATTGGCAGCTTGTATAAATTTCATGGAGTTTTTAGCAAGATATTCCGGTGTATTTCCTCCTTTATCTTGAAGCATGATACTAAAGCCAGATCCATTTCCTAAACCAGGAATTGCAGGAGGTCCAAAAGCAAAAACCTGAGCTCCTTTTACACCAATTGCTAATTTTTTATTGACTTCCAACATTACTTCTTTAGCCGTTCGATCTCTTTCATCCCAATCCGTCATGGAAACGAATAAAAATCCTGTATTAGAAATCATTGCTCCAGAAAGTATACTATATCCTGTAGCTGTTGTTATATATTGAACTTCTGGAATATCTATTAAAATTTTTTCAATCTCTTTAGTAATCACATCAGATCTTTGGAGAGATGCCGCATTGGGTAATTGTACATTTACATAGAAATACCCCATATCCTCTTCAGGAATAAATCCTCCAGGAACCAACGTTCCAAAAACACCGGCACCAACTGTCATTAAAATAATAAAAATAACAGATCTTTTTAATTTTCTTCCAAATATACTAGCAAAACTCATATAAGAATCAGCAGTTTTATCCATTCCCTTATTAAACTTTCCAAAAAACCATCCTAAAGGCCCTCTATAAGGTTTCGGCTCTTTTAATAATAGAGAACACAGGGCTGGACTCAATGTTAAAGCGTTTAAAGAAGAAACCAATACTGAAACAACAATAGTTATTGCAAATTGTTGGTATAGCAATCCTGTGATTCCTGCCATTCCTGCAACAGGAATAAATACTGCAACCAACACTAAGGTTGTCGCTATAATTGGAGCAGTTACTTTTCGCATGGCATCTAGCGTAGCTTCTTTCGCGCTCATTCCTTTTGCAATATTTACTTGAACTGCTTCCACAACAACAATGGCATCATCTACTACGATACCAATAGCCAATACTAGGCCTAATAACGATAGTACATTTATAGTAAAACCAAGTGCAGGAAAAAACATAAATGCACCAATCAAGGATACTGGGATTGCTAATGTTGGAATTAAGGTAGCTCTCCAATCTTGAATAAAAATAAATACCACTAATATTACTAATAGTAAAGCGATAAATAAGGTAACTACAATATCATTAATTCCAGCATCTATTGCTTTAGTGGTATCTAAAGAAACAGTATATTTTATACTTTCAGGAAATTCGCCAGCCAACAAACTCATTTCGTCTTTAATAGTTTGTGCTAATTCGGTTGCATTAGATCCTGGTGCTTGGTACAAAGCAATAATAGCTGAGGTTTTTCCATTTAACCTTGCTTTCATATTGTAACTTTCTACCCCTAATTCAATAGAAGCTATATCTTTCAATTTTACCTGAGAACCGTCTTCTTCTGTTCTTATTATAATATTTCCAAAAGCCTCTTCAGAGTTAAAACGTTCTGGAAGTCGAACTGTATAAGTGAATTCAGTGCCTGGTGGAGCAGGTTCTGCACCAAACTTTCCTCCGGGGACTATTATATTTTGTTCATTAATTGCATTTATTATTTCAGGAACAGTGAGGCTTAATTGTGATAATCTATCTGGCTTTACCCATATTCTCATAGAATAATCTGAAGCTCCTAATACATCAACTCTCCCAATACCTTTTGTTCTTGCCAATTTATCTTTAATGTTAATCAGCGCATAATTTCCTAAAAAATTTTGATCATATCTTCCGTCTGAAGTTAAGGTAATCAACATTAAAATATTTGGTAAAGACTTTTGTGTTGTTACTCCAGTTTTGGTTACTTGTGCAGGTAATTTTGCAGCAGCAGCAGATACTTTGTTTTGAGCTAAAACAGTATTCATATCTGGATCTGTTCCAACCTCAAATGAGATATCAATCGCCATACTACCGTCATTAGCATTGGTAGATTTCATATAAATCATGTTATCAACACCGTTGATTTGTTGCTCTAAAGGAGTGGCAACAGATTCTTCTACACTAATAGCGTCAGCGCCCATATAGGATGCTCTTACCTGTACAATTGGTGGAGTAAGATTTGGATATTGTTCTATAGGTAGCCCAATCAATGAAACTGAACCAATAATTACAATTAAAATAGCAATTACAATAGCTACAATAGGTCGATGTACAAAAAAGTTCCCTTTATCTTCTACCATAATTATTTTTTCTTGGTTGGTTGGTTTTTATACTCCGTCACAACTGGAATTACCGCCAAACCTGGTTTTGCTTTTTGTAAACCTTCTAAAATGACTTGATCACCACTTTTTATACCACTCTTGATAATGGTATAACCAGGTATTTTTTCACCTATAACAACTTGAACAGTCTCTATCTTATTTTCTTTATTAACGATCAAAACCGAATATTGTCCTTGAAGTTCAATTAGACATTTTTGAGGAACCAATAGCGCATCTTGAAGATCCATTACCTTAACTTTTACTCTTACAAATTGTCCTGGTCTTATAATTTTATCTGGATTTGGAAAAGTGGCTTGAACTAAAATTGTCCCTGTTGAAGTATCAATATTTCTATCAATAAAATCTAGTAACCCTTTTTGATTAAATAAATTTCCATTAGACAAATATAATTCTACCGCTATTTTTTTAACCTCAGCACCTTCAGTAGAATCTCTTTGTGCTTTCGAATATTTTTCTGCAATTCTTAAATATTCATTTTCCGACAAGAAAAATTGAACTCTTATATTGCTAATATCAGATACTGTATTTAAAATCACTGGATTTGGATTCTTACCTACAAATTCCCCTTCACGTGCTAATGTTCTACCAATAATACCATCAATAGGTGATAAAATTCTTGTATAACTTAAGTTTATTTTTGCTATGTTTAAATCTGCATTTGCAGCTTTTAAGGAAGATATAGCAGCATCTCTTTGTGCTTGAGCCATATCCAATTCCCGTTTACTGACTGCATCCAATGCAGCCAAAGGTTTAATTCTATTCAAATCACTTTCTTTTTGTATTAAAAGTGTATTTGCTTGTGCCACCATACTTTGCTTAGCAGCAACAGCTTCCTTTTGTGGGTCAGGATCTATCACGTACAATAATTTTCCTTTTTCAATATTTGATCCTTCCATAAAATGGATTTCATCTAAAAAGCCTTCCACTCTGGCTCTAATTGGAATATCCTTTTCACCAAAAACTTGTCCAACAAACTCTTCGTAAATGGGTACTGTTTTTGTGGTAACCCTAAATACTTTTATTTTCTGAGGTGGGATCACTTTTACACTCTCATCTTTACAAGAAAAAATAAGTGAGAGCGATATAACAACAAATAATAATTTGATTTTCATTTTATGAGTATAAATTTTGAATAAGCTAATATAAAAATTAAAGTGTTTGCAATTTTATAATTTAAGATATTTTAAAAAATAAAATTTATAACTTTGCCCTATTATTAACATTAATTTGGTAGGGTTAATTAGAATTAAATTGTTTATTTACTGTTAATTGTAATTGACAAAAAAATCTAATAGAACCAATACTAGCATATTAATAAAACATTACAAAACTTTAAAATTAACAATCAAGCTTATGAAAAAAATTTTACTCTCTATTTTGATTACTGGCTATTCAATTATACAAGCACAAACACCCTGTATAAATGGTATGGCAGGTGAATATCCTTGTAATGGATATGACCTACAGGTTTTTATTCCTTGTACCGATTTTGGAGCTGACAATGCAAATGATTCATGGGGTTGGACAGATCCTGATGACGGAACAGAATATGCTTTAGTGGGTCTCGATAATGGGACTGCATTTCTTGATATCTCAAACCCCGTTAATCCAATCTATTTAGGTAAATTACCAACTCATACTTCTTCAAGTTTATGGAGAGATGTTAAAGTCTATAATAACTATGCATTTGTAGTAAGTGAAGCTAATGGTCATGGAATACAAATTTTTGACTTAACACGTTTAAGAGATGTTGCAAATCCTCCAGAAACATTTACGGAAGACGCTCATTATGGTGGCTTCGGAAATGCTCATAATATTGTTATCAATGAAGAAACAGGTTATGCTTATGGTGTAGGTGCAGATTATAGTGGAGGTGCTCATTTTGTGAATATTCAAGACCCTTTAAACCCAATTGGAGAAGGAGGATATTCAGGGAGTGGCTATACTCATGATGCACAAGTAGTTGTTTACGACGGTCCCGATTCAGACTATACTGGAAAAGAAATTTATATAGGTTCTAATGAAGACAAAGTGGTGATTGTAGACGTTACCGACAAAACAAATCCAGTATTGATTTCTGTTATAACCTACACTAACGATGCCTATACACATCAGGGGTGGTTTACGGAAGATTTAACCTATTTTATAGTTGGAGATGAAATAGACGAGTTAAACTTTGGTTTTAATACTAGAAATATAGTTTTTGATTTTACCGATTTAGACAATCCACAATTATCCTTTGAATATAGTGGTCCAACATCGGCAACAGATCACAATGGCTATGTAGATGGAGATAAATTTTACTTAGCGAACTATAAAGCTGGTATACGTGTTATTGATATTTCGGATATATCAAATGAAAATATGACAGAAATTGGATTTTTTGATGTTTTCCCATCCAATAACACAGCCGGTTATGATGGAGCTTGGAATGTCTATCCCTATTTTGAAAGTGGTAATATACTAATTTCCAGTTTAAAATATAGCAGTCCAGATTATGTGCCCGGTTTTTATTTAGTTAAACCATCAACTTTATCGTTAGATGATAATATTTTATCAAACTTTAGTTTATATCCAAATCCAAGTACAAATTCCGTAGAATTAAGTTCACCAAATACACCAATTTCAGAAATATGCCTTTATGATTTGAGTGGTAAATTGTTATTATCAAAAAACTACAATTCAAAGAATAATATTAATTTAAATACTTCTAACTTGCGTCCTGGAATTTATTTATTAAAAATAAACAATAAGAAATCTATAAAATTAATAAAGAATTAATTGTTAATCATCAATCAATAAACCTACATAAAAATGATAATCTAAAATATGGTAGGGTTATCTAATTTTAAGTTGTTTTAATTAGTAGGATATTATTATCTCGCTAACAATTCAAAAATATTGATTTAACTAAATAAAAATCATGAAAAATACATTGCCCCTCTTTTTTTTATTAGTAAGTTTTATTACGATCGGACAAACTCCTTGTGTTAATGGTACGGCAGGAGATTATGCTTGCGACGGATATGATTTGCAATCATTTATACCCTTTTCAACTTTTAATGCAGAATCCGGAAATGACTCTTGGGGTTGGACAGATCCACAAGACGGAACTGAATATGCTTTAATGGGACTTAACAATGGAACTGTTTTTATTGATATTTCAGATCCTGTTAATCCAGTTTATCTTGGAAAATTACCCACACATACTACTTCAACAACCTGGAGAGATGTTAAGGTTTATAATAATTATGCCTTTATAGTGAGTGAAGCTGGAGGGCATGGGATGCAAGTATTTGATTTAACTCGGTTAAGAAACGTTAGTAATGCCCCAGAAACTTTTACGGAAGATGCACATTATGACGGATTTGGCAACTCACATAATATAGTTATCAACGAAGACACTGGTTATGCTTATAGTGTTGGAGATGATACCTATTCTAGTGGCGCTCACTTTGTTGATATATCTAATCCACTAAATCCTGTTGCTGCAGGAGGATATTCTGGGAGTGGTTATACTCATGATGCTCAAGTTATAACCTATAATGGACCAGATTCAGACTACACAGGAAGAGAAATTTACGTGGGTTCTAATGAAGACAAAGTGGTGATTGTAGATGTAACTGATAAGAATAATCCTCAATTAATTGCGGATATATCCTATACAAATGATTCCTATACCCACCAAGGGTGGTTTACGGAAGACTTAAACTATTTTATTCTAGGAGATGAAACAGATGAAATAAACTTTGGATTTAATACCAAAACGATTATTTTTGATTTTACAGATCTTGATAATCCTCAATTTGATTTTGATTATTTTGGAACGACTACAGCTATTGACCATAATGGATACACAAAGGATAATAAATACTACCTTGCTAATTATACCGCAGGAATGAAAGTGTTAGACATCAGTGATTTACAAAACCAAACAATTAGTGAACTCGGTTATTTTGATACCTATCCAGCTAATGATTCTGCGAATTTTTCAGGAGCTTGGAATGTATATCCTTATTTTGAATCTGGAAATATTGTAATATCTAATTATTCTGGAGGCGGTTTCTTTTTAGTTAAAGCTTCAGGTCCTACTAATGAAGATAATGAAGACCCAATTGCACTTTGTCAAAATATTACTATACTACTAGACGAAAACGGTCAAGCTACAATTAATGCAAACTTTTTAGATGGAGGATCTACAGATAATGAAGGTATAGTTTCTTTTGAAGTTGATATCAATACATTTTCATGTGATGATATAGGAGAAAATTTAGTAATATTAACTATTTCTGATGCCGCAGGAAATACGGCTACTTGCGAAGCAATTGTTTCTGTAGCAGATAATATAAATCCTGTAATTGTATGTCCAGAAAATCAAGTTGTAGATTCAGATCTAAGTGGAACATTCACATTGCCTGATTATGTTTCAACAAATGAAGCATCTGCAACTGATAATTGTTCCGATAATTTAATGATAACACAAAACCCGAGTGCTGGAACAATTTTAGGTATTGGAACTACCATTGTTAATTTTGAAACTACAGACGATTTTGGAAATATAACAACTTGCTCATTTGAGCTCAACATTATTTTAGATTTAGGATTCAATGATAATAACCTAAGTGAAGGACTGGCGATTTACCCAAATCCAAGCGCAAGCTTTATTACTATTAATTCTAAAAATCAACCAATCGAGAATGTTAAGATTAGTGATATTAGTGGAAAACAAATAATTGATTTAAAAAACCTAAACACCGAAACAAAAAATATAGATATTTCTTATTTATCTAAAGGGATTTATTTTATTTCAATAAACAATCAAGTCACAAAAAAATTAATTAAAATTTAGTCAAAACATTAGCTTTATTTAATTAAAAAATACTATGAAATATCTATTATTTATTATTTCTATTTTTTTAATCAACCAAAATTCAATTGCTCAAACTCCATGCGAAAATGGAATGGCAGGAGATTACTCTTGTAACGGTTATGACCTGCAGTCATTTATATCTTTGGCAGAATTAGACACCGACAGGGGAAACGATTCTTGGGGCTGGACAGATCCTGATAACGGTGATGAGTATGCGATTATGGGAGTTAAAAATGGGACTGTTTTTATTGATATTTCAGACCCTATAAATCCTATTTATTTAGGGAAACTTCCAACCCATACTGATAACAGTACTTGGAGAGACATTAAGGTATATCAAAACCATGCATTTATAGTTAGTGAAGCTATTAATCATGGAATGCAAGTATTCGATTTAACTCGGTTAAAAAACGTTAGTAATGCCCCAGAAACTTTTACTGAAGACGCGCATTATAACGGATTTGGTAGCTCACATAATTTAGTGATCAATGAAGAAACTGGTTATGCATATAGTGTTGGTGATAACACCTATTCTGGTGGTGCTCATTTTATTGATATATCAGACCCATTAAATCCCATTGCTGCAGGAGGGTATTCAGATGACGGTTATACTCATGATGCACAGGTAGTAATTTATAATGGCCCAGATACAGATTATACAGGTAGAGAAATATATATAGGAAGTAATGAGGATAAAGTTGTTATTGTTGATGTTACTGATAAAAATACCCCTCAGCATATTTCATCTGTTTCCTATTCAAATTTTTCTTATACCCATCAAGGTTGGATTACAGAAGACTTTAAGTATTATATTTTAGGCGATGAATCAGATGAAATTAATTTGGGTTTTAATACTAAAACAATTGTACTGGACTTTACAGATTTAGACAACCCAATCCATTCTTTCGATTATAGTGGCCCAACCCTTGCTACTGACCATAATGGATACGTAAACGGGGATTTTTTTTATTTAGCGAATAATGCTGCTGGTTTAAGAGTAATAGATATATCAGATATTTCAAATGGAGAAATGACAGAAATTGGTTTTTTTGATAGTTATCCTTTAAATGATTTTGCTGGTTATCAAGGAATATGGAGCAACTATCCTTATTTTGAAAGCGGAAACATAGTAATAAGTGATAGAGAAGGATTCTTTGTGGTTAAATCATCGACTTTAGCAACAGAAGATAATTCATTTCCCAATTTTAATATTTATCCAAACCCTACCAATAATACCATACATATTAATGCCATACAGTTCCCAATTAAAAATATTAAAATCTATGATTTAAGTGGTAAATTATTAAAATCTAAAAATTACAATTCCGAAATAAATATCAAAACAAATATTTCAAATATTTCAAATGGTATTTATATTTTAAAGCTAAATAATGAATTTATAACAAAAATAATAAAACAGTAATTTTAATCATTTAATTCAATATTATTTGATTTATAAAATAATGTTTAATAATTGTTAAAGTTTATTTTAAACAACAAATAACATCTATATTTATATAAATACAGAAACTAAACCCCTATGAAAAATAAAATTTTAATATCAATAGCGCTTTCTATTACGTTTTTTAATTTTGCTCAAACACCCTGTGAAAATGGCTTTGCAAATAATTATCCTTGTAAAGATTATGATTTGCAATCTCATATTTTTTTAGCAGAGATGGGAGCTAGTGAAGGGAATGATTCTTGGGGCTGGACAGATCCAGATGACGGAACTGAATATGCGTTAGTTGGTCTAGATAATGGAACTGCATTTATCGATATCTCGGACCCTGTGAATCCTATTTACTTAGGAAAGCTCCCAACACATACAACTCCTTCAATCTGGAGAGATATTAAAGTATACCAAAACCATGCATTTGTTGTAAGTGAAGCTGGTGGACATGGGATGCAGGTATTTGATCTAACACGCTTGAGAAATGTTTCCAATCCGCCGGAAATATTTACAGAAGATGCACATTACGCTGGCTTTGGAAGCTCTCATAACATTGCTATCAATGAGGAAACAGGTTATGCTTATAGTCTTGGAGACAACACTTTTGGTGGAGGTCTTCACTTTATCAACATTCAAGATCCTTTAAACCCATCTGCTGCCGGCGGTTACGCTGAGGGTGGTTATACTCATGATACACAAGTGATCACCTATGATGGGCCAGATTCAGATTATACTGGAAAAGAAATAGCTTTTGCATCCAATGCAGATCACGTTGAAATCGTTGATGTAACAAACAAAAGTAATCCCATTCAAATAGCTTCATTTGAATATCCTGCAACTGGTTATACACACCAAAATTGGTTAACCGAAGATCGCAACTATATGCTATTAGGTGATGAAGGTGATGAATTTGATTTTGGATTCAATACGCGTACAATCGTTTTTAATATTTCAGATTTAGATAATATCGTATTACATATGGAATATGAAGGTGAAACAAGCTCTGTTGATCACAATGGTTATGTTATTGGTGATAAATACTACCTAGCCAATTATTCTTCTGGTTTACGAGTAATTGATATTAGTGATATTGAAAATGGAACTATGATAGCCTCAAGTTATTTTGATACCTATCCTTCTAACAATAATGCAAATTATGACGGTTCATGGAATGTATATCCTTTTTTTGAAAGTGGAAATATTGTTATATCTGGAACAAATGGATTTACCTTAGTTAGAAATAATTCTTCACTTGACTCACCAGATACTGATTTAGAAAATTTTAACTTATATCCAAATCCTGCTAAAAATAAGTTAACTATTAATTCAAAAAACGAGCCTATAAAACAAATTGAAGTTTTTAACGTTTTAGGTCAAAGAATCATCAATCTAAATTTTTCTAGTTCTTTATCTGAGAACATAGATATTTCTAGTTTAAATACTGGAATGTATCTAGTGAAAATTAATAATCTTACCACAAAAAGGTTAATAGTAAATTAAAATTATTTAAAAATAAATCCTACATGTATTTTTTAAAAAAGAGAGTAAATTTTCTTATTATTATTCTGTTTATTTCTTTACTTTTTTCTTGTAAAAGTGATGATGATGCATTACCCCCTGCTATAGAATCCAATTTTAGTGGAGAACTAGTTTGGGTTAAAACATTTGGGGGAAGTAATGAAGATGATGCCATTGATATAGTACAAGCTGATGATGGAGGTTATGCTGTATTAGGTTTCACCAATAGTATTGATGGAGATATAACTGGGAAAACTTCTACAGATCAAGATTATTGGTTGTTAAAATTAAGTCAAGACGGAGATGTATTATGGGATAAAACCTATGGTGGATCTGGGGACGATCAAGCTACTGGTATTTCTAAAACCAATGATGGAGGTTATGTAATTTCAGGTTACACAGCTAGTTCAGATGGTGATGTTACAGAAAATGCAGGTTTCCATGATTATTGGATCGTAAAAGTTAATAATAAAGGAGATATTGAATGGGAAAAATCATTTGGTTTTATTGGACAAGACCAAGCAAATAAAGTAATCCAAACTTTTGATGGAGGGTATTTTGCTACTGGATTTTTAGATGTAGGCTTGAGCGGAGGTGAGGGTAATGACTTTAACGATAACCAACTTAAAACAGGAGGAACACTACATAGCTTAGGTGATTATTGGGGCATTAAAATGGATGCAAATGGCAATATAATTTGGCGTCGTTATTTTGGAGGTACCCACGTAGATCAGAGCAAAGATGTTTTGCAAACCGAGGATGGTGGTTTTTTATTAGCTGGAATCTCAGAAAGTGCAGATTTTGACATCACTAACGCACATGGTGGAAATGATTTTTGGGTTATAAAATTAAGTGCCGATGGAGATAAAGTTTGGGAAAACTCATTTGGAGGTGCAGAAACTGATAGGGCTTTTTCTTTAGTTAAAGCAACAGATGGGAATTATATTTTAACTGGTGAATCAAGAAGTATAGATGGAGATGTTTCGGATTTCAAAGGAGGTGGAGATATTTGGATTGTAAAATTTAATGCATTAAATGGAGCTATTATATGGGAACAATCGTATGGGGGTACAGAATTTGATACATCAAGAGGAATAACAAAACTAGAAAATGATTTTTACGCTATAGCGGGAAGTGCTAGAAGTTCAGATATTGATCTAACAACTAATTATGGTGCAAATGATGCTTGGTTAATTTTAATTGATGAAAGTGGCAATTTAGAATTCGAAAAAAATGTCGGAGGTTCAGATATAGATTTTGCAAATAAAACAATAGGCACAAATGAAAATGAAATAATCGTAGTGGGTAGCTCCCTAAGCAATGATGGAGATATCCTTATTAATAAAGGGAATAAAGATATGTTAATATTTAAAATGAGATAAAAATGAAAATGAAATTATTAATAATAATTGTTATAATTGGTTTAGTAAGCTGTAGTTCTGATGATGAAAAAGCTTCAGATATTTTAATATCAGTAACTAATTCGCAAAATTGGGATGGAGAAAATATAACAGTAAGTGATTTAGGCACAACAGAATTTATTGATGAAAATGGAGAAATACTTAAAATTGAAAGATTAAGGTATTTAATATCTAAAGTAATTTTAACTAATTCAAATGGTGATGAAATAGAAATTGGCACCTATAAACTTGTAGATTTAGCAGATAATAATACACTTAATTACGCTACAAATATTGTAATACCTCCTGGGACATATACAGGTATTTCATTTGTATATGGATTTAATGAAGAAGATAATACAGACCAAGCTTATCCAGATTTAAATACTGCTAGCTGGAGTTGGCCTGAAATGTTAGGTGGAGGTTATCACTTTATGCAATTGGATGGTACTTTTACAAGCCCAACTAACATAAGTCCACTGCCATTTAATTACCATAATGGAACAGCTCGCATAAGTGAAGGTGTTTTTGAACAAAACTTTATTAGAGTTAATGTAGATGGATTATCAATAGACAGCAATACTAACATCGACATAAAAATGAATTTAGCAGAATGGTTTAAAAACCCTAAAACCTGGGATTTAAATTTACTTAATACAGGATTGATGGGTAATTATGATGCTCAAAGAAAAATGAACGAAAATGGCCAATCGGTTTTTAGTGTTTATTTAGGTGATTAATTAAAATATATTAATGAGGTGTTTTTTAATAATATTATTAACTGGTTTTTTAATGTCTTGTTCGAGTTCAGATGATACTATCGGATATCAAGCAATACCAAAAGACATAGAAATACCTCAATTATTTAGCGATTTACTTTTACCTCCTTTAATCCCATCAGATAACCCACAAACCGAAGAAGGTATAAGGTTAGGAAGGGAACTTTTTTATGAACCCTTATTATCTGGTGATGGAACCCAAGCTTGCGCAAGTTGTCATTTTTCAGACTATTCATTTACAGAACCCACTCGTTTTAGTACTGGAATTACTGGAGCGATAGGAACTAGAAATGCCATGCCCTTATATAATATGGCTTGGAATTTTGAGGCAAATTTCTTGTGGGATGGAAGAGCTAAAAGCCTAGAAGAACAAGTTTCTGATCCTATAGAAAATGTTATAGAAATGAATAATACTTGGCCAAATGCAATAGCTACTTTACAAGCTACAAATAACTATCCAGAATTATTTTCACAAGCATTTGGAACCTCAACAATAACGAAAGAATTAGTCACTAAGGCAATTGCCCAATTTGAACGTACCCTGGTTTCAGGAAATTCTAGATTTGATCAGTATCTATTGGGTGATCAAAATGCGATAACAGTTTCTGAGATAAACGGTTTTAATATTTTTATGGATGAAGAAAGAGGAGATTGTTTTCATTGTCATGGGAGCAATTCTAATCCCTTGTGGACAGATAATATATTTCATAATAACGGACTTGATAGTTCTTTCGATGATTTAGGGTTGGGAGCTATTACTGGAGATCCATTAGACAATGGAAAGTTTAAATCACCTTCGTTAAGAAATTTAGCCTATACAAGTCCATTTATGCATGATGGACGATTTGAAACTTTAGATGAAGTAATTAATCATTATAGTGAAGGATTGGTTTATTCTGAAACCATTGATCCTTTGATGAAAAATATCGCCCAAGGTGGAGTTCAACTAACTGAAAATGAAAAGAGCGATTTAAAAGCATTTTTACTTTCTTTATCTGATATTGGGTTTACTACAAATCCCGAATTTCAAAATCCAAATTAGTAATACATATTTATTGATATTTAACTATTATTTTGTTGATTTAAGTATTTACCAACTGTAATGGCTGTAAGAATTACTAGGTAAAATTGTCCTGTTAATCCCACAAAAATGGCAGCTTTCTGACCTACTAGTGTCAAGGGATATATTTCACCATATCCAATGGTTAGTAATGTAACATAACTAAAATACATAAGGCCCGAAGAATAGGTCGCGCGTCCCAATTCAATTAAATCAAGACCTGCAAAAGAATTTGGATGCCCTAAATTAACACTAAGAAAAATAAAATACCCTATAAACCCTAGAGACACATAACCACTTATCAAACCTAAAATTACATTTCTTTCTATCAATTTAGCATCCCAAACTGCTTTAATTATTTCAAAAGTTACTAATATGTAAAACAAGAAATAAGTGAAAAACTTTAAATAAATGAAAAACTTTAAATAATTCGATAGTGAAATTGTTTTAGTTACTGAAGTATAATTTCCAAAACCAAAAATCGCAACTTCAATACAAATTATGATTATAAAAAACCACATTAATTTTATCTTTTTTGAAATCAAAATTATACCAGCTAATATGTTAGCTATAAATAAAAGAGGAGAAAGAATGGTTTCGAAAAAATGAGTATCAAAACCTATGGAACCAAATAAAATTAATAATTGAGTTATTAAAAAAGATTCATTCCGGTATTTAAAAGCTGATTTGTACATGTATAAAAAAACCGTCAACAAATATAAATTGACGGTTGTTAAATTGTTTAAATATTATATTTTATTCAAACTATTGAATACTAGTTTTGAGTATTCTTTGGCTGTTTTAATAACACTACTTGGATCAATTATTTGTGAAGTAACAACTCCAATTAATTGTTTTCCTTCTGGTTCATCTAAATTATATATTAATGTTTCTAAGATATATGATTTAGAAACTCTTGTTGTAGTTGAGCTAGGGACGTAATTCCCATAAGTAGAGTAAGAATATGGATTGTTATAGTAGCCGTAAAACCCACCATAATACCCAGGATAACCACCATAGTAAGTAGTGCCTCCAGCGTAATAACCACCAGACTCTTCCGTAACTAGAGATTCGTTATAATCTTTAACAACACTCATTACTACCCCTTGAAACCCTTCTTTTTCAATTAAAGATTTCATGGCACCTTCTTTCATTTTCTCATCAGGGTTGTGATTGCTATACTTTAAATAGCTTTCTGTAGCCTTAAATCCTGCTTTTCTTAAATCATTTGCCATAGCTTCTTCAAAAGCAATTCTAGCCAGTTTGTTATCAGTTCTTGCAACAACTAGAATGTTTTTTTCTTCTACACTAGAAAGGTTATCTCCTTGCCAGGAATCTAAAACTTTAACACTTGAACAACTAGTAATTAATAATCCAAATAGAATAAATGAATACAATGTTTTTTTCATAATAATTTTTTTTTAAATATACGAAATTGAATATTATTAATTTGTCTTGAAATTTATTAACCTAATCTAACTATTAATCCTCCTGTAAAGTTGAGTTGTAATAAAGATCCACCCGTAGTAAATACGGAACCACCGCTACTATAATAAACCCCTCCCCACTCTATTGGTATTAGTAATTGCGCTTGTAACCTTATACCTATTCGGTCTGTAAAAAAATACTTAGCACCACCTGTAAAACCAAATTCAAATTTTGTACGACTTCCTGGGTCATAACCTGAGTCAACGGAATCAATATTCTGAGGACTGAAAATTGCCATACCAGCTGACATACCACCAAAGGGAACTAGATCTTCGTCATAATTAAAGTTTTGTAAAAATCCAACCTGAATATGATGAACATTAAATTTTGTAATAAATATTTCTGGTGAAAAACGATTGGGTTTAATATTTAAATCTGCATTTTGAAAAGCATACACCAATTCTATCTGACCTCCAAAAGGATTGATGTCAAAATCTAAAGTTACTCCATAATTTCCTGAAGCTTTTAACTTCATATATCCATCATAAAAATTATATTTTGAACCTATTTGGTAACCAGCTTGAGGAGTAATCTCAATTTGAGCATAAGTTGAAGCTGCCATAAATAAAGTTAAAGCTATAAAAAGAATGTTTTTTTTAATTGTATTCATAAAATGTTTTTTAAAGTGAATTAAACTGGTTTGCAATGAACCAAAAAATAAAGATTTTGTTATCTAGATACAAATATATAATGTTTTGTAAAATTCAAAAAAATAATTTATAATCAAAATTTAGTCTAAATATTTATTTAAAGTTTTTAGAGAAAATTAATTAGTCATATTTTCTTTTACCCAGACCAAACTTGACTTAAGATCAATAAATAGACGGTCTTTTGGTATTAAATCTGGTATGATATCTATTCGCTCCATCATATATTTTGGTTGTTCTAAAGTATTAACAAGCAATACCGTTTTTCCTTCATTTACCAAATCTATTAATACCTCTTCCATTACATAAAGCCCTGACTGATCCATATAAGGCATTCGACCCATTCTTACTAAAACGATAGTCGCATTTTCAGGGATTTGTTTTGCTAATGCTTGAAAATCACTTGTAGAACCAAAAAACAGAGGTCCTTTTACATGCTTTATAAAAATTTGTTCTTGAAGAATGTCAGGAATTTCAAATTCATCATCCCAAGCTTCTTCTTTTAATGATTTTACATCCGATCTACTTGCTGAAATATCGCCAATTTTTTTCATAAAAATTAAAGAGGCTATTACTAATCCAATTCCCACTGCATACACTAAATTCCAAACAGAAGATAATACTAATACTACTAGCATAATGGCTACTTCCTGCTTTGGCATATAAGGCATTGCTTTTAGCCCTTTATAATCCATAACACCAATACCAACTGTTATTAAAATACCTGCTAATACTGCAGCAGGAATTTTGGAAGCAACTGGACCTAGAGCTAATAAAATCATTAATAATAAAATACCTGCAACCATACCTGACAACCTCGTTTTACCTCCTGCATTAATATTTACAACCGTCCTTATAGTTGCGCCTGCTCCCGGAATTCCTCCAAACAATGCCGCTATACTATTTCCAATTCCTTGTCCAATTAATTCTTTATTAGGTTTGTGTTTAGTTTTGGTCATATTATCCGCTACAACCGATGTCAATAAAGAGTCTATCGCACCTAATAAAGCTAGTGTCAGGGCTGTAAATATGTAGGGTGTGATACTAGCCAAACTAAAATCAGTAAACATTTCTAATTTTGGAATTGGTAATCCGCTTGGAATTTCTTCTATAGGTCGATAATCTAAACCTAAACCAACTGCAATACCACTCATAACAAACAAAGCAACTAATGTGCTCGGTATTGCTTTAGTAATACGTTTGAATCCATAAATTATAAAAATTGTACCTAGGGCTAATATTAATTCTAACCAATTAATAGAGGTTAGGGCATTGGGTAAAACTTTAATAGTTCCTATAACTCCAGACGCTTCTTTACCTGCAATAGTTTTAGATTCAGTTGTAATTTGCTCGGCAGAAATATCTCCTGCTCTTTTAATAGTTTCTTTAAAATTATCTAATACTAAAATACCCTCTTCAACTTCATCTATTAATATATTTTCCAATATCACTTCTTCCGCTTGTGGTTTAAACTGTTCTACATAAACCTGATCTTCTTTGGGGTAATACCCAACTGCAGGTAATATTTGAGTTACTAAAATAATAACTCCAATAGCAGTCATAAAACCAGATACTACCGGATATGGAATGTATTTTATATACTTCCCTAACCCTAACATACCCAATCCAATTTGCATTATTCCGGCTAATAAAAATACTGTTAAAATTGCAGGTAATGCTTTTTCCACATCTCCTTCAAACGTTGCTAGAATTCCTGCTATTACTACCATACTTACCGCGGTCATTGGAGCAGTTGGTCCAGATATTTGGGTATTAGTTCCTCCAAAAAGTGCTGCAAAAAAACTGATAAATATAGCTCCATATAAACCTGCTTGAGGTCCTAGTCCTGAACTTACACCAAATGCTAATGCTAATGGTAAAGCTACGATTCCAGCTGTTATACCTCCAAAAAGATCGCCCTTAAAATATTTAAAATTGAATAAATTTTTCATGATTTTTACTTTTATTTTAGCAAATATAATAAGTAATATTCGCTATTAATAATTTTAACTTTAGTAAAAATTATAAAATTAATTTCATTAAAAATTGTTTTTAAAATTTCTATAAGAAAAAACAATACTATAATAAATTTTTAAAGGCTTATTTTCCAATTAAAAATATTGAAAAAAGCTTATATTTGCTTATTATTTAGATTTAATCTAATTAGATGATAAAAGTTAGTAAAAAAGCAAAGACGAAAATCTCACAACTTATGACCGAAGGCGGTTTTAATGTTAGTGATGATTTCGTGCGTGTAGGTGTAAAAAGTGGTGGATGTTCAGGTTTATCCTATGAACTAGACTTCGACAATAGCAAAGGAGAAAGTGACAAGCTTTTTGAAGATAATGACGTGAAAATCATTATTGATAAAAAAAGTTTTTTATACTTAATCGGTACTACTTTAGAATATAGTGGTGGCCTTAACGGAAAAGGGTTTGTTTTTAATAACCCCAATGCAAACAGGACTTGTGGATGTGGAGAAAGTTTCTCTTTATAGCTTAATTGAAAAAAAATATGGCGAAATTTACTGAAGACGATTTAAAAAAAGACCTTGAAACCAAGGAATACGAATATGGATTTTATACAGATATTGAATCTGAAACCTTTCCCCTTGGTTTAAATGAAGATATTGTTCGTGCAATTTCTAAGAAAAAAGAAGAGCCTCAATGGATGACTGATTGGAGACTTGACGCTTATAAAGCTTGGAAAGAAATGACTGAGCCAGAATGGGCAAATGTTAATTACGAAAAACCAGATTTTCAATCAATAGCTTATTACTCTGCTCCTGTATCCATAGATCCAAATAAAACATTAGATGACGTAGATCCAGATCTGTTAGCTATGTATAAAAAATTAGGGATCTCCCTAGATGAGCAAAAGAAAATGAATAATGTGGCAATGGATATTGTGGTAGATTCTGTTTCAGTTGCAACAACATTCAAAAAGACGTTGTCCAAAAAAGGTATTATTTTTATGAGTATTTCGGAAGCTATCAAAGAGCATCCAGAACTTGTAAGAAAATATATTGGTACAATTGTTCCAAAAAAAGATAATTTTTATGCGGCTTTAAATTCGGCTGTATTTAGTGATGGATCTTTCTGTTATATCCCAAAAGGAGTAAGATGTCCTATGGAACTCTCAACCTACTTCAGAATTAATCAAGCAGGAACAGGACAATTCGAGAGAACATTACTTATCGCAGACAAAGGTAGTTACGTAAGTTACCTAGAAGGCTGTACAGCACCAAGTAGAGATGAAAACCAGTTACATGCAGCAGTTGTTGAATTAATTGCTATGGATGATGCTGAAATAAAATACTCAACAGTACAAAACTGGTATCCAGGAAATAATGAAGGTATAGGTGGAGTTTATAATTTTGTTACTAAAAGAGGCCTTTGCGAGAAAAATGCAAAAATCTCTTGGACGCAAGTTGAAACAGGTTCTGCTGTTACATGGAAATATCCTTCTTGTATTCTTAAAGGAGATAATTCAGTAGGTGAATTTTATTCTATTGCAGTTACTAATAATTATCAGCAAGCAGATACTGGAACTAAAATGATTCATCTTGGAAAAAATACCAAGAGTACGATTATTTCAAAAGGAATATCTGCTGGAAAATCTCAAAATAGTTATCGAGGTTTGGTGAAAATCAGTAAAAATGCCAAGAATGCTCGTAATTTTTCACAATGCGATTCTCTATTAATGGGAAATGATTGTGGAGCACATACTTTTCCATATATAGAAGTAAAAAATAAATCAGCTCAAATTGAGCACGAAGCAACTACAAGTAAAATTGGAGAAGATCAAATTTTTTATTGCAATCAAAGAGGTATTGAAACTGAAAAAGCGATTGCCTTAATTGTAAATGGATTTAGTAAAGAAGTATTAAACAAGCTTCCTATGGAGTTTGCAGTAGAAGCACAAAAATTACTAGAAATTAGTCTTGAAGGTTCTGTTGGATAATTTAAATAAATATTAAAAATGAAAAAAATACTATTTTTTATACTGATCTCAGTTATTACATTTTCATGTAAAAAAAATGCAGAAAAAGAAGATGAAAAAGTTGATAAGTCGGAAACTGCTGTTGAAATAAATAATGCTGAAGATAAAATATATAGGGGAGACTTTATTTATTTAGGAGATGCTGCAGTTTTAAAAGGAAATAAATTTATTTATGGAGTAACTCTTGATGAAATGGCAACAGAATTAGCTAATAAAGTGAAATCTGTAAAAGAATCAGATTTTGATATGGTTCCAGTAGCTGTGAAAGGAAGTATAAATCGAAAACCTGAAGGTTCAGAAGGTTGGGACGAAATAATAACAATTACTGAAATTGTATTGGTTGGAAGTAAACCATCAAAAATTGATATAAAACTTGAAGAAAAGAAATAATAACTATGCTGCAAATTAAAAATTTACACGCAGGTGTAGAAGATAAAAAAATCTTAAAAGGTGTTAATTTAGAGGTGAAAGCTGGAGAGATACACGCTATAATGGGACCTAATGGTTCTGGTAAAAGTACTCTCTCTGCTGTAATTTCTGGAAACGAAAATTTTGAGGTAAGCCAAGGTTCGGTTACTTTTTTAAATGAAGATATTTTAGAACTTGATCCTGAGGAAAGAGCTCACAAAGGAGTGTTTTTATCATTTCAATATCCTGTTGAAATTCCTGGAGTATCCGTCACAAATTTTATTAAAACGGCTATTAACGAAACCAGAAAAGCTAAAGGTTTAGAAGATATGCCTGCCTCAGAAATGTTGAAATTAATTAAGTCTAAAGCAGATTTATTAGAAATTGATAGAAAATTTTTATCACGTTCTTTAAACGAGGGATTTTCAGGAGGAGAGAAAAAAAGAAATGAAATTTTTCAAATGGCAATGCTGGATCCAAAATTGGCAATACTTGATGAGACTGATTCTGGCCTAGATATTGATGCTTTAAAAATTGTTGCAAACGGAGTTAACAAATTAAAAAGTAAAGACAATGCGGTTATTATCATTACACATTATCAACGTTTGTTAGATTATATTGTTCCTGATTTTGTTCACGTTTTAATCGATGGAAAGATTGTTAAATCTGGTGCGAAAGAATTGGCCTATGAGTTAGAAGAAAAAGGATACGATTGGATCAAAGAAGAATTAGTTTAAAAATATGAGCTTAAAAAGTAAATTAGTGTCGTCTTATCTTGCTTTCGATGATCATTTGGATGATAATTCACCAATCCATGATATTCGAAAAAAAGCAATTGATACTTTTGAAGAAAAAGGATTTCCCACTAAAAAGGAGGAAGATTGGAAATACACTTCATTAAATGCTATTATTAATAAAGACTATAGTATTGCCTCTAAAGGTGATAAGAAAATTAAATATGAAAAAGTTAGAGAATATTTTTTACATGATATCGATTCCTATAAAGTTGTTTTTATAGATGGTGTTTTCAGTTCTTTTCTATCTGAAACCAGTCATGACGGATTGGATGTTTGTTTACTTTCTTCTGTATTATCAAAAGAAAAGTATAAAGCAATCATTGAGGCGTATTATAATAAAATAGCTTCAAAAGATAGTATTACATCTCTTAATACCGCTTTTGCCAAAGAGGGTGCTTATATTAATATTCCAAACAATAAAGAAGTAGATAAGCCTATTGAAATTATAAATTTCTCAACAGGAAATGAAACTGCTTTAATGATGCAACCGCGTAATTTAATTATCGTTGGCGAAAATGCTCATGTTCAAATTATAGAAAGACATCAAAGCTTATCCAATAATGCTGTATTTACTAATTCAGTAACAGAGATTTTTGCTGAAAAACGTGCGTATCTAGATTTCTATAAAATTCAGAATGACAAAGAAAATGCCTCTTTAATAGATAATACTTTTATCCATCAAGAACAGGATACGAATTGTAATGTTCATACATTTTCGTTAGGTGGTAAAATAACTAGGAATAATCTTAATTTTTCTCAAAATGGAGAGCATAGCGATTCTACACTAAAAGGTGTAACTATTTTAAAGGACAAACAGCATGTAGATCACAACACCTTAGTCAATCATATTTCACCGAACTGTGAGAGTCATCAAGACTACAAAGGTTTATATGCAGACTCTTCAACAGGTGTATTTAATGGGAGAGTGATCGTTGAAAAACAAGCTCAAAAAATAAATGCTTTTCAACAAAATAATAACATATTAATTGATGATAATGCAACTGTAAATGCAAAGCCTCAATTAGAAATATTTGCGGACGATGTTAAATGTTCTCACGGATGCACCATTGGTCAATTTGATGAAGATGCCTTGTTTTACATACGTTCTAGAGGTATTGGCTTAAAAGAAGCGCAAGCATTATTAATGTATGCTTTTGCAAATACGGTATTAGAAACTGTAAAAATTCCTGAATTAAAAAGACGCATCAATAATCTTATTGCCGAAAAAATTGGTGTAAATATTGGATTTGATATTTAAACTTAATCATGGTATTTGATGTTCAAAAAATAAGACAAGATTTTCCCATACTTTCAAAAAAAGTTAATGGTCATCCTTTAGTGTATTTTGACAATGCAGCTACTTCACAAAAACCTGAGGTCGTAATTAATAGTATTGTTGATTATTACAGTAATTATAATGCAAATATCCATCGTGGAGTTCATAAACTTTCTCAAGTGGCAACTGATGCTTATGAATTATCTAGAAAAAAAATTAAAAAACACTTTAACGCTTCAAAGGATTACGAAATAATTTTCACTTCAGGAACCACCCATGGAATTAACATAGTAGCATCTTGCTTTTCGAAATTTTTAAATAAAGGAGATGAAATTATTATTTCTGCTATGGAACATCATTCAAACATTGTTCCTTGGCAAATGCTTTGTGAAAAAACCGGAGCATTATTAAAAGTAATTCCTATGAATGAAGATGGGGATTTAATTATTTCTGAATATGAAAGCTTACTATCCAATAATACAAAATTAGTTTTTGTCAATCATGTTTCTAATTCATTAGGAACCGTTAACCCGATTAAAGATATTATTGATAAAGCACATCAAAAAGGAGCTGCCGTTTTAATTGATGGTGCGCAAGCAACATCTCATTTAGTGCCAGATTTTCAAGAATTAGGTGTCGATTTTTATGTGACATCCGCACATAAAATGTGTGGCCCAACCGGTATTGGCATTCTTTACGGTAAGGAAGAATGGTTAAATAAACTTCCTCCATACCAAGGTGGTGGTGAAATGATAAAAGAGGTCACTTTTGAAAAAACAACTTATGCAGATTTACCGCATAAATTTGAAGCAGGTACTCCTAATATTTCAGCTGGTATAGGTTTTGGCGTTGCTATTGATTATTTAAACAATATTGGTTTAAAAAAAATTGCGACTTATGAAAATGAGTTATTGACTTATGCAACGGATCAACTTATTAAAATTGAAGAAGTGAAAATCTATGGCACTTCTAAAAACAAGGTAGCTGTTATTTCGTTTAACATAGGTTCTATTCATCCTTATGACATTGGCACTATTATTGATAAATTAGGAATTGCAGTAAGGACAGGTCATCATTGTACACAACCCATTATGGATTTTTATAAAATTCCAGGAACTGTAAGAGCGTCTTTTGCGTTTTATAATACAAAACAGGAAATTGATGTATTTATAGAAGCTATTAAAAAAGCTAAAATGATGTTGTCATAATTAAAAATACGAAACGAGCATTTAATTTTTTAAAACTCAAAGAGATTTAGGATACATGAACTCCAATAATAAAATAAACACATGAAATACACTATTGCTTTAAGTTTTATATTATTTTCATTAATGTTCATTTCTTGTAAGGAGACAAAAAAAACAATAAAAGTTTCTTCTAATCAATTTTATTCTGGGGAATATGAAATAAAAAGTCTTAATGGAAATGAATTATCACGCACATTAAGTTTTACAATTGAAACTTCAGAAAATAAAATTTCAGGAAAAACTAATTGTAATAATTATTTTGGGACCTATACCGTTTCTAACGCTAATGAACTTAAAATTGGACCATTATCGGCTACTGAAATGTATTGTGAAGAAAAGGTTATGAAAGCTGAAAGAGAATTATTTAAAGCATATAACGATTCAAAAACATTTAGTTTTGATGGAAAAATGCTAACATTATTTAATGAAGACGAGGCTCTTTTAATTCGTGCATACAAAATAAGCAAATAAAAATATGATGACGATTGAATTAATCCAAGATGAAATTATTGACGAATTTTCGATGTTTGATGATTGGATGCAAAAATATGAGTACATGATTGATTTAGGAAAATCATTACCTTTGATTAGTGAAAATAATAAATTAGAAGATCGCTTAATAACAGGCTGTCAATCTAAAGTTTGGTTAGATGCGGAACTAATTGATGGCAGAATAAATTATACAGCTGATAGTGATGCTATTATTACCAAGGGAATTATTGCAATTTTATTACGTGTTTTCTCTAATCAAACACCAAATGACATATTAAATTCGAATACCAATTTTATTGATAAAATTGGATTAAAGGAACATCTTTCACCAACTAGAGCTAATGGATTGGTGTCTATGATCAAACAACTTAAAATTTATGCGTTAGCCTTTCAGACTCAAATTAATAACTAATGACTAAAGAAGTGAAATTGAATTCAGAAGAATTAGGTGAGAAAATAGTAAAAGTAATTAAAACTATCTTCGATCCGGAAATTCCTGTAGACATCTATGAACTAGGACTTATATATGATGTATTTGTCAATGAAGATTATGGAGTAAAAGTATTGATGACATTAACAACTCCCAATTGCCCAGTTGCAGAATCCTTACCTTTAGAAGTAGAAGAGAAAATTAAATCTATCAGTTTTGTTACTGATGCAGAAGTAGAAATTACGTTTGACCCGCCTTGGAGTCAGGACTTAATGAGCGAAGAAGCGAAACTAGAATTGGGAATGTTATAAATGCAAGAAGAAATAAAAAATAGAGTTTCAGAAAGTAAGTTAATTACTTTTGATCTTGAAGATTTTTATCCAGAAGGGAATAGAATGGAGCTTGATATTTCTCAATTTTTATTTGAGGGCATGCTTCTTAAAGAAAAAGACTTTAGAGCCTCTGTAAAAAACCATAATTGGGAGCAATACCATGATAGTTATGTTGCTCTAACAAATATTAATGATGCGCTGGTTCCTGCCTGGGCATTTATGTTATTAACAACACACTTGACTCCAATTACTAAAAGAGTTTCTATTGGTAATTTAGAGCAATTAGAGATTTCTAATTTTAATAAAGTCATAGAGGATTTAGATGTTTCACATTATACGGATAAACTCATTATTATTAAAGGTTGTTCGAATAAACCAATACCAGAAAACACCTATCTGCAATTAATACAAAAATTACAACCTGTAGTAAAGAGTCTTATGTATGGAGAAGCATGCTCTTCTGTTCCTCTTTATAAAAGAAAGTCAAGAAAATAACACTTTATCTTGATCGCTTGATTAAATAATTAAGAATACTTTATGGATTTTTTTCTTATGATTGAAGCCATATAAATTTTTATAATAAACAAAAAACAATACATTTATATGTATTTACATGAATAAATTATCAATCAAATAAAAAACAAATGATGAAAAAAATACTTTTATATACTTTTTTACTAATATCCTTTCTTGGTTTTTCTCAAGACGAAGCCGAAGAAAGAGAAGAGGGTTGGAAAAAATCAGGTAAAATTACTTTATTAATTAATCAGTCTGCTTTCTTAAACTGGCAACCTGGAGGTGATAATAGTTTTGCAGGTAATTTAAATCTAAATTACGACCTTAATTACCAGAAAGGAGATTGGACTTGGGATAATAAAATTTTAGCTAGCTATGGTTTGACTAATAATAAACAAGAAGATGCCTCTTCTGCTAGAAAAAAAGATTTAGGTTATAGAAAAACAGATGATCAACTAGTATTAAACTCTACTCTTGGTAAAAAAATTAATGGTTTTTGGAATGCTTCATTTTTCATGAATTTTAACAGCCAGTTTCAAGATGGTTTTGATTATGAAGATGATTTTATAGATCAAAATCAAACCATTGGTGATCAATGGTATGGTTACAATAATGAGGACTTCCCAACATCTGGATTTTTTAAACCGGCATACTTGAGTTTTGGACCTGGCTTATTATGGAAGAAAAATGACAATTTAAGTATTAACTTTTCACCATTAACACCTAAATTTACTTTCCTTAGTGGTGAAGTATTTACCTATAATTCAGATACAGTGGAATACGATTCAAGTAATGATGTTAAAACTTACGGAGTTGATCCAGGAGAATCTTACTTATTTGAGTTTGGTTTAAATATAAGAGCATATTATAAATTCGATATTATGAAAAATATTAATATCGAAAATATTTTTAATGTGTTTTCTGACTACTTAGATAAACCTCAAAATGTTGATATTAATTATACGATGAATGTAGTAATGAAAATAAATGATGTGTTCTCTACTAATTTAACTTTCCAAACTATTTATAATGATAATTCTTATTCAGGATTTCAAATTAGAGAAGTATTTGGTTTAGGAGTAAATGTGAAATTATAATCAATAGTTGTTTTATAAAAAAGCCTATTTCAATATTGAAATAGGCTTTTTTAATATCTAATTATCTATTCTTCTTTGTATTCTTTATATAAAAATTGATTATATGGAAATCTTTTTATGTGTAACTCTTTTACTTTACCATAAACTATTTTTTTAAATTCTTCTATATTTTCTTTTTTCAAAGCCGAAATAAAAATTGCTTCCCCATTTTCATTATTCATCCAAGTTTGTTTCCAGTCGTCAAGACTATAATGAGCTTTCGTTCTTTCAGTGATTAAATCATCTTCTTCTATTACTTCATGTTTATAAGAATCAATTTTATTAAAAACCATTACACTTTGCTTATCCGATGCTTTTATTTCTCCTAATATTTTTTCTACAGAAGCAATGTGGTCTTCAAAAGAAGGGTGAGAAATATCAACCACATGCAATAATAAATCAGCTTCTCTTACCTCATCTAATGTGCTTTTAAAAGATTCTACCAATTGGGTAGGAAGTTTTCTAATAAAACCAACTGTATCGCTCACTAAAAAAGGAAGGTTTTTAATTACAACTTTCCTTACAGTCGTGTCTAATGTTGCAAAAAGTTTATTTTCTGCGAATACGTCAGATTTACTAATAACATTCATTAAAGTAGATTTCCCAACATTAGTGTAACCAACCAAAGCAACACGAATTAGTGAGCCACGATTACCTCTTTGAATCAACATTTGCTTATCTACTTTTTGTAATTTCTTTTTTAATAAAGATATTCTATCCCTAACAATCCTTCTATCAGTTTCAATTTCTGTTTCACCAGGTCCACGCATTCCAATTCCTCCTTTTTGTCTTTCAAGGTGAGTCCACATTCCTGTTAAACGAGGAAGTAAATATTGGTATTGTGCTAATTCTACTTGAGTTCTTGCGTAACTTGTTTGAGCTCGTTGTGCGAAAATATCTAATATAAGGTTGGTCCGGTCAAGAATTTTACATTCCAGTATTTTCTCTATATTTCGTTGTTGAGCAGGAGATAATTCATCATCAAAAACAACCAATCCAACTTCGTGTTTTTCGATGTACTCCCTAACTTCTTCTATTTTACCAGTTCCTAAAAAAGTTTTAGAATTTGGGCATTCCATCTTTTGAACAAATCGTTTTAAAACCTCTCCACCTGCAGTATAAGTTAAAAACTCTAATTCATCCAGATATTCATTAGATTTATCTGTATTTTGTTTTTGAGTAATTAAACCAATGAGTACTGCTTTTTCGTAATCTATACTCGACTTTTCAATCATAAATTTTAATTATAAAGCAAAGGTACAAAAGACATTCCCTAAAATAAATTTTTATATTATCACTATTCAAACACAATGTAAAAAAACATATATCAAAATAGTTGTTAAATATTATTAAAATTGTACTTTTAACTTCAATAATTTTTTATGAGAAAAATGAAAAAACTACTAATATTACCATTTATTTTTTTATTATCATTTTTTGAAATTAGCGCCCAGATAGAATATAAAGTAATCACTAGTGTTGAATCTATAGTCCCAAATGGTGTTGGAAGATCAAGAATTATTAGTGCTAACGAAGATAAAAATTATAAAGAATTCACTTCAACCCAAACTGAAAACGATAAAACTAGAAATAAATCTGATAGAGCAGAAATTAGGGTTAAAGATTTTGATGAAACAAAATTATTAAATTTTTACAATATTGGTGGAATTAGGTTTCAAAACATTGCTGCTAACGACGCGTTAATTAGTTCAAAAATAAATACCATGATAGAGGAGGGTTGGGAGTTAGCTTTTGTAAATAGTGCCGTAGAAAGTGAATGTGGAAAAGGAGATGGACAAGGAATATTTATAACTCGCTATATTTTCAAAAGAAATAAATAAATTTTGATGATTAAAAATTTTGTTCTCCACCGATAACATTTGAAAAAAACCAGCTATATATAACAAAATAACCAACAAAATTAATTTTATGAAACAAACAGCTACCCTCTACTCTTTCTTTGGGTTTTTAAAAAGCTTATCCTTACAATTATTCTTTATATTTATCTTACTATTTTGTCTTAACTCTTTTGCACAAGGACCAGGTTGTCCAAATGTAAATGCCGGTGGAAATATAGAATTAGATTGTGATCAGCCTTGTACAGACCTTTCGGCAACATTTCTTCAAACTGGTGAAACTACAAGTTATGAAGTATCGCCAATAGACTACAATCCTCCTTTTCCATCAACTGGTGGGACTCCAATATCTGTAAATACAGACGATGTTTGGTCAGACCCCATCCCATTACCATTTGATTTTTGTTTCTATGGAGGTACCTATTCAGAAATATTAATTGGTTCAAATGGTGTAATTACTTTTGATCTGGTAAATAATGAGCCTAACGGTTTTTGTGATTGGAGTTTTAGCGACCCCATACCGAGTAACAATTTATTTAGTACTACTATATTTGGACCTTATATGGATATAGATCCTTCTATTGATGGTTCTGGAATTATAAACTATACTATTTTTGGGGAAGTTCCTTGTAGAACCATGGTAGTTAACTTTCCAGTAATTCCTTATTTTAGTTGTGAGGATTTAAATATGACTACTCAAATAGTAATTTATGAAACAACCAATGTTGTTGAAATTTACCTAGAGAATAGGTCTGATGCTTGTTCTAACTGGAATAGTGGTAATGCAGTTATTGGTTTACAAAATCAAAATGGTACAGAGGGTGTTTCAGCACCAAATAGAAATACAGGAAACTGGTCTGCTATTAATGAAGCTTGGAGATTTACACCAAATGGAAATAGTAATGTAGCATTTTCTTGGTTAAATGAAAACAACGAAGTAATAAGTACAGATCCAATTATAAATGTTTGTCCTACCGATGAGGTAACTACTTATACTGCACAAGCAGTATATACAAACTGTAATGGAGATGAAATTATTGAAAATGATGAGGTTATCGTAACATTTAACGGTGGTTTTATAATTGACTTAGGAGGAAATCAAGAATTTTGTGATGAAGAAAATTATACAATTACAGCAGATTTAGCAATTGCAAATCCGGAAGATGTAAGTTTTTTATGGAGTAACAATGAAACTACTCAATCGATCACTGTAACAGAAAGTGATATTTATACAGTTGAAGTTACTTATGGTAATTGTACTTTATCAGAAAGTGTTAGTTTAAGTTTCGGAATCAGTCCCCTAATAAATTTAGGTGAAGACATAGAAACTTGTTTTGAAAACAATATTGTTCTGGACGCTACACCATCAAATATGGATCCAAACGATGTAACTTATCTTTGGAATACGGGAGCTACTAGTTCTAGCATAATTGTAAACGAAATAGGAAATTATTCAGTTATGGCTTCTTTTGGTGACTGCGAAGTAGAGGATTCTATTACAATTTCGGGAAGAACAGATTTAAATATCGATGTTAACGATGACTTTAAATCCTGTATAGGAGAAGAATGGACTATAACAGCTAACACTAATGAAGAAGGAGTGACTTTCCAATGGTATTTAAATGGTGAATTAATTACTGGTGAAACTAATAGTACCTTAGTCTTGGTGGTAAGTGAAAATTCCTCTGATATTGAAAACTATTCAGTTGTAATTAATAAAGGTGATTGTACAGGAACTGATGATGTAAATATAGAATTATATAATGTTTCTAATTGTGTAATAACTCAAGGTATATCTCCTGATGCAACTCCAGGTTTTAATGATTATTTAGATTTAGAGTTTTTAAGTGATCGTACTGGTGGTATTACAAACCTTCAGATATTTAACCGATACGGAACCATCGTTTTTAATAAAAATAATTATATAAATGAGTGGAAAGGACAAGATAAAAACGGAAACAAACTACCAACAGGCACCTATTATTATGTGATAGAATTTGCAAGTACCGATGATGTTTATGGTCCTCAAACGAGTGGATGGATTTATTTAAACAGAAACGCAAATTAATTTTAAAACTCTTTTCTAACTACCTAATAGTTACATATGAAAAAAATATATATAATAACAATAATTCTAGGACTACTAATTGTCTTCCAAGAAGCAAGTGCGCAACAAGACCCGCAGTACACTCAATACATGTACAACTTGAACATAGTTAATCCTGCTTATGCCGGATCTAAAGAAAGCCTATCCATTACAGCTCTTTATAGAAATCAATGGTCTGGTATTGCTGATAACCCTGAAACATATACCTTTTCAGCGCATTCTCCTTTTGGAGATAAAGTGGGATTAGGAATATCAGCCATTAAAGATCAGTTAGGTCCTGTATCAGAATCTAATATTTATGCAGACTTCTCTTATACTATTGATTTAGGAAAAGCCCTTAAATTAGCCTTTGGTGTTAAAGCAGGAGCTACTTTCCATGAGGTAAGCTTAACAGATTTGGAATTACAAGATCCCAACGATCCATTCTTTTCTGAAAACATACAAAGTACGTATCCTAATGTGGGAGCTGGTTTATTTTTATATACTGATAATTTCTATTTAAGTGTATCTGTTCCTAACTTTTTACAATCTGTTCACTTAGACGAAACACTTGCGGGGGAAGCAATTAAATATGGAAACGAAACTAGTCACATCTTTACAACTGCAGGTTATGTTTTCCAGTTAGGAGAAAACGTAAAATTAAAACCATCTGCAATGGTAATAGCTCCATTTGATGCACCTTTATCTTTTGATATAAATTTAAACACGTTGTTGTATGAAAAATTTGAACTTGGCGCTTCGTATCGATTAGATGATTCTTATAGTGCATTGGTTGGTTTTCAAGTCAATCCCAATATTCGTATAGGATATGCTTACGATCATATCGTTTCAGATATTAAGGCAATTGCGGGATCATCGCATGAAATTATTTTAACTTGGGACGTGTATTTCAATAAACGTGCCTTACGTTCACCTAGATATTTCTAATATTTAACAAAGCACATTTAATATGAAAAAAATACACCTATTCATTATACTAATAGCGGTAAGTTCGACCATTGCTTTCGCACAGAATAAAGACACCAAAAAAGCAGATGATTTATATAATAGATTAGCTTATACTGATGCTGCTGTGGCCTATCAAAAATTATTGAAAAAAGGAAAAGGCAATAGATACGTTTATGAACAATTAGCAAATTGCTATTACTTTATCAACGATTCTAAAAAAGCTGAAACGTTTTACAAAAGAGTAGTTAAAGGAAAAAAAGTAAAGCCTGAAACTATTTATAGTTATGCTCAAGCTTTAAAAGCCAATGGTAAATACGTTGATTATAATACTTGGATGAAGAAATTTGCTGAAATGAAACCAACAGATTCTAGATCAGTTGCTTTTATGAAAAATCCTAATTACCTGCCTAAGTATCTAGAAAATGCTAAAAAGTTTTCGCTTACCAATATGAAAGAGATTAATACGGAATACTCTGAATTTGGTGGCACCGTTATGGATAAATATTTTTACTTCTCTTCGGCTAGAAATACCGCTAGAAAAAATTACACTTGGAATGAAGAACCATTTTTAGATATTTATGTTGCAGAAATTATTGGTGGGACCGTTAAAAATGAAAACTTAATTGCTGGAGATGTAAACACTAAATACCACGAGGGTAATTTAGCCATTACTGCAGATGGCAAAAAAATGTATTTTGACAGAAACGATTACTATAAGGGTAAATACAAAAAAAGTGAAGAAGGTATTAACCAAATTAACTTATATACGGCTATAAAAGAAAATGGAGTTTGGAAAGATATTCAGCCGGTAAGTTTCAATAACAATGAAAACTCTTTTGGACAACCTGCTTTAAGTCCTGATGGAAATACGCTTTATTTTGTAAGCGATATGCCTGGGGGAAAGGGGATGTCTGATATTTATAAAGTAGCAGTAAATAAAGACGGTTCTCTTGGTAAACCAGAAAACTTAGGCGATACAATTAATACGGAAGGTAAAGAGTTGTTTCCTTTTATAGACTCAAACGGCACTCTTTATTTCTCTAGTGATGGACATCTTGGATTAGGGGAATTAGATGTTTTCTATGCAGAGGTTAATGAATCTGGTTTTACTAATGTCAGAAATATTGGAACTGATGTAAATAGTACAAATGATGATTTTGCCTTTAAATACGACCCTAAAACTAAAGAAGGATATGTTTCTTCTAATAGAAAAGGTGGTGTTGGTAGTGACGATATTTATGCTGCTAAATTAATCGCTCCATTATGTGATTACGAACTTAACGTCCAAGTAGTAGATGCCGTTACTAAAAAAGCATTGCCTGCTGCACGTGTAGATCTTTATGATGGTGCTGAAAATAAACTAGCCACTAAAACAGCAGATAACAATGGTTTTGTAAACCTTGTTGTGGAATGTGATAAACCAAATGAAGTATTAGGTTTCTTAAAAGGTTACGAAAGTAATAGTCTAACAGTAAATCCAAACAATCAAGGGCCTATTGATAGAATATTAATGCTCTTTCCTATAGAAAAAATTATTAAAGATAACAAAGTGGTTCTAAACCCTATTATGTTTGATTATGACAAACAAAACATTAAATCTCAAGCTGCCTTTGAACTTGATAAAGTAGTAGCGATTATGAAAAAGTATCCGTCAATGGAAATTAAAGTTGAAAGTCATACAGATCATAATGGTACTGAAGCATATAATATGGCACTCTCTAATAGAAGAGCAGCTTCTACGATGCAATACATTATCTCTAAAGGAATCGATAAAACTAGATTAAGTAGTCAAGGATATGGAAAAACTAAACCACTTGTTGCTTGTGGAGCTAACTGTACGGATGAACAAAACGAGAAAAATAGACGCTCAGAGTTTATTATAATGAAAAGATAATATACATTATTTTAAAAAGCCTTTGATTAAATCAAAGGCTTTTTAAAATAATGTATATTATACCTTAGAATTAATCTTCTTTTCCCATTCAGCCTGAAACTCTTCCATTACTGGCTTTACAGTGCTTTCTGGTAAATCTGCAATTCGAATATACATAAGCCCATCTACTGCGTTATTAAATAATGGATCTACATTAAATGCAACCACTTTAGCATTTTGCTTGATGTACTTTTTAATTAGGACAGGTAATCGTAAACTTCCTGGTTCTACTTCATCAATAATCTTATCAAACTTATTTAAATCCGCTTCACTTGCGTCAAAGATAAAATCCTTATCGGCATCTTTTAATTTAACCTTATATTCTTTTTTGGGTTTAATATATTGTGCAATATAGGGATCGTAATAATTAGATTTCATAAACTCAATCATCAATGATTTAGAAAATTCAGAAAATTTATTACTAATACTAACTCCTCCGATTAAATATTTATGCTCGGGATATCTTAATGTGGTGTGAACTATACCTTTCCATAGTAAAAACAAGGGCATTGGTCTCATTTGATATTTTTTAATTATGAAAGCCCTTCCCATTTCAATAGATTTACTCATCATCGGGAATAGCTCTTGATCAAATCGAAATAGTTCCTGTAAATAGAATCCATCAATTCCATATTTTGAATATATTTTAGAGCCTAAACCCATTCTGTATGCTCCTGCAATAATTTTTTCTTCCTTATCCCATAAAAACATATGGTGATAGTATGCATCATATTTATCTAAATCAATAGCATTATTAGTTCCTTCTCCTACTTCTCTAAATGTTATTTCTCTAAGCCTTCCTATTTCTTGAATGATATTTGGAATGCTAGTTGCTTCAGCTAAGTAAACTTCATAGTTTTTACTTTGTAGCAATCTTTTATTGTTTTTCTGAAGTAAATATATTTCTTTTTCAATGGTAGAAACGGAGACTGGTTTCACAATATTTTTAGGAGGTTTTGGGAATTTTAATTTTTTTGGTAGGCTATCTATTAGTTTTTTCTTTTCAAAAGGATTTGCAAGCATGTAGGTTTTAGTACGTAAAAAATTAGTGAAATCCTCAAGTGTTTTATATTCATCTTGAGCATTAATAGAAATTGCATTTCCAATTCTAACCTTTATTAATCGTTCTTTTTGAGTTAGAACCTCAGAAGGTAATTTAGCGGTACGTAAGGTATCACTCATCTTAGCCATTCTATAAAACAACTTGCTATTTTTAGCATGAAAATAAATTGGTACTATAGGAACTTTTGCTCTTTGGATTAATTTCATAGCAGTTTCTTCCCAAGGTTTATCTACTATTAATTTACCATCTCTATAAGTAGAAACTTCACCAGCCGGAAACACACCTAAGGGGTGCCCTCCTTTTAAATGTTCTAAAGATGCTTTAAATCCGCCAAGATTAGATTGTAACTCTTTTTTTCCTTCAAAAGGATTTACTGGCATCACATAGGGCTTCATAGGCTCGATGCGATGTAATAAAAAATTTGCTAATATTTTAAAATCAGGACGGTGATCCAATAACAGCTTTAATAATAAAATTCCATCAACTCCACCTAAGGGATGATTAGATATGGTGATAAAAGGACCTGTTTTTGGAATTCTTTTTAAATCCTCTTCTGGAATTTCAAACTTGATTTCAATGTCGTTAATCAAAGCATTTATAAATTCAATGTCTTTTAAATGCTTATTATTATTATAAATTTTATTGAGTGCATTAAGGTTTAAAATTTTCATCAGGGCCCAACCAAAAGTAGTGCCTAAAAACCCAAATTTATGAAGGTTAACGGCCTGTGCTACTTCTTTTGCATTGACTAATCCCATGAATGATAATTGATTGTGATTGATTCCTAATATATCAGCATAAAGCAAATATAGTTAAAAACATATTGTATTATTCTTTAACTACTATCTGAATTGTTTCCCTGTTCTCTTGTTTTAAAAGCATTTCTTTTTCTTTTAATAAGTCTTGGATTTCATTTGGTTTAGAATGGCGGATCGTATATAGAATGACGTCTTCATTCCAAGTTACCCTAAATGTTTCTCTTAACTTTCCTAATAATAATTCTAACTTATTAAATTTATTATCTACACAAACTGAAAAACTTATCGCCGAATTTTGAATTAAATTTACTTTCATTTTATATTGATGTAAAAGTTTAAAGACATCAGCAATATTATCTTCCATCATAAATGAAAAATCTAAAGATGAAAGTGATATAAGTACTTGGTTTTTCTTTAAAATAAAACAAGAAACCAAAGGATCTAAAGCTACTCCTTTACCTACACAAGTTCCATTACTATTGGGATTAGAAAAGGATTTAACATATAACAAAATTTCTTTTCGCTGCAATGGCTGTAATGTTTTTGGATGAATTACGGAAGCACCGTAAAAAGCCATTTCTATGGCTTCTCTATAGGAAATATGATGTAACAATTGAGTTTGTTTGAAATGTCTTGGATCCGCGTTTAATACACCAGGAACATCTTTCCAAATAGTAACACTCTCCGCATTTAAACAATATGCAAAAATAGCTGCAGTATAATCACTTCCTTCTCTACCTAAAGTAGTGGAGAAGTTATGAGTATTTTCTGAAGCTATAAACCCTTGAGTAATACAAATTCCTTTTTTAGGGACAAATTTTAAAATGTTTTTTTGAGTTTCTGCCCAATCTACAATGGCATCTCGATAATTTGTGTTAGTCTTAATACAAGATCTTACATCTAAAAAATTATTTTCAAGTTCCTTATAAGATAAATAGGATGAAATAATAGAAGTTGAAATCAATTCGCCATAACTTACCACTTGATCGTAAACAAAAGAATGGTCATTTGATTTATTGCTTTCTAAAAAGAATTGAAGCTCATTCTTATACTTTATTAGCAGGTTAAAAATTGGATGTGAAGTGTTCTTAAAAAGATCTGATGAAATTTGATAATGGAAATCATAAACCTGAATTATTGAAGCTCCTACATGGCTCGGTTTTGTAAAATAATTAGCAACTAGCAATTCTAACTGATTGGTCATTTTTCCCATCGCAGAAACAATAACCACCAAATCTTTTTCTTCTGTAGTTTTTAATACAGATAATATGTTTTTAACTCCTTCAGCATCTTTTACAGATGCCCCGCCAAATTTAAATACCTTCATTTTTTTGCCTTTTAAAAAGCAGCTTATTTTAATATTTCCATATAATTTGTAATTCCTTCTTCATCCATTTGAACAATATACCAGTCTTTTAACATTTTTGCTCCACTCTTTTCATAAAACTTTATAGCTCCTTCATTCCAATCCAAAACCACCCATTCTAATCTTTTTACTTTTTGCTCAGCTGCATATGCAATTACTTTGGAATAAAGTGCTTTTCCAACTCCTGTGCCTCTATTTTTTTCACCTACTATTAAATCTTCCAAATGAATACTTCGTCCTTTCCAAGTTGAAAAACGATTGTAAACCAAAGCCATACCAATTATTTCCTCTTCTACTTCAGCAACAAAACATGTAAACAAGGGGTTTTCCCCAAAACCTTCTTTTATTAAAGTATCGACCGTAATTTTCACCGCGTTGGGTTCTTTTTCAAAAACGGCTAATTCTTTTATAAGCCTTAAAACTTGAGGCATATCTGTTGAAATACTTAATCTTACTAAGGTTTTCATAGTTTTCACTTTGAATTACAAATATCGCTTCTATTTCTTTAAAATTTAACGATATTTGCAACAAATTCGTCACAACATATTTTAATGACACAACAAAATAAAACACTCGGAGAGTTTATTATTAATAAACAAAGTGAATTTAAATATTCTTCTGGAGAACTTACAAGGCTTATTAATTCTATTAGATTAGCTGGAAAAATTGTAAATCATGAAGTAAACAAAGCAGGACTTGTTGATATACTTGGCACTGCTGGAGAAGAAAACATTCAAGGTGAAGACCAGCAAAAATTAGATGTTTATGCCAATGAAGTTTTTATAAAAAATCTAGTAAACCGTGAGATTGTTTGTGGTATTGCAAGTGAGGAAGAAGATGATTTTATATCGATACAGGGTAATAATAAAAAAAATGAAAATAAATATGTCGTATTAATGGATCCTTTAGATGGTTCCTCTAATATCGATGTCAATGTTTCAGTTGGAACAATTTTTTCAATTTACAGAAGGATCACTCCAGTAGGAACTCCCGTAACTATTGAAGATTTCTTACAACCCGGTAAAAATCAAGTAGCTGCTGGATATATTGTTTATGGAACTTCAACGATGATTGTTTATTCTACAGGCCATGGAGTAAATGGCTTTACATTAAACCCTGCAATTGGGACCTATTATCTTTCACATCCCAATATGCAATTCCCTGATAAAGGATATATCTATTCGGTCAATGAGGGGAATTATGTACATTTCCCAAAAGGAGTAAAAGAATATATAAAATATTGTCAAGAAGAAAAAGATGACAGGCCTTATACCTCTAGATATATTGGATCTTTAGTTTCTGATTTTCATAGAAATATGATTAAAGGAGGAATTTATTTTTATCCCTCTACTTCTAAAAGTCCTAATGGTAAACTGCGTCTTCTTTACGAATGCAACCCTATGGCATTTTTAGCTGAAAGAGCAGGCGGTAAAGCAAGTGATGGTTTTAATAGGATTTTAGACATTAAGCCTACAGAATTGCACCAAAGAGTGCCTTTTTTCTGTGGAAATAAAGACATGGTTGAAACCTTAGAGACTTTTATGAAAAAAAATGAGTAACAATCTATTATTTTTTTAATATGTTTACTAAATTTATTGTTAAAAATTAACAATAATTCTATTGGTTTTTATTTTAGAATTAAAATCTTAAAATTTAAATGGTTAAATAACTATGCTAATTAGAATCTTTTCCTTTTTTAAAATTGTTCTATTGGGTCTTTTTATAATTGTTCCAGCGACAATTTATTCTCAACAAAAAGATTCTGTTAGTACAATTGACTCTTCACTTACATCAAGACCTAAAGCAATTCCATTAACCAAGATTATTCAGAGTTCAGAAGAAGTTAATGAAGAAATTAAATCTACTGAAAGAAAACTAATTTTAGATAATCGAATCATAAAAATTGATTCATTATTCCCAGAATATAAAACGTTTATATTAACTGAAAAAAGAAAATCCAAAAGTTTTTTTAAATCAAATCCAAATCGAGAAAAAATAGACAACTTAATCATTAAATGGAATGGGCATCTAACTAATTTAAAATCTTGGGGAACTACAGTTAATCAGTCTGCAAAAAGAAATTTACTTTTATTAGAATTAATCTCGTTTAGTGAACAAACTTGGTCCTTAACTTACGAAAATTCGAAATCTAAAGAAGTACCGCAAGAAATCTTAAAAAGTATTAAAAATAATTGGGAAAATTTAAAAAACTTAAAAAATAAAATCATCGCTCAAAAAAATAATTTATTAATTCTTGAGTCAAAAATTTACAAACAAAAAGTAATTGCTAACGAAGTAATAGAAGAATTAATTGACTTAAAAAATTCCGAAATTTATAATCTATTTTATTTACGCCATGCTCCTTTATGGAAATCGTTGTTTAATACACCCACTGATACTAAAAATAAGGAAAATTTCAAGGAATCGATTTCTGAAAGTATTTCAAAAATTACTAAAAAAATTATTACACCTGAAGCAGGTATTTATATTTATCTCTTTATAATAATACTGTTAGTATTACTAATTATATTCTTGAAAAAGACTTTTAGCAATTATACTTTTAACGAAGCAGATGGCGATCTCCAAAATGCTAAAAATCTTGTACTAAATCATCCATTATCTATCATTGTGTTTACTTCAATTTTTATAGCTTATTTTTTCTTTGATGAGAAACCCATGCTATTTAATGATCTTCTTATCACTTTAGCCCTAATTACTTCTTTATATCTTTTAAAACCTTATGTATATAAACGCTTTAAAAAGATTCTTTATTTTGTTGTTTTATTTTTTATTTTAGATTCTGTTAAAACTTACATTTGGTTTTCAACTATTCAATATAGGATTTATTTATTACTTGAAGTAACTTCAATTATTATAATAACATTTCTATTTACAAAACCTTATTTAGAGACCAGGAAAATGAAAATGGGTAAGTTTGGGTTATTACTTGTAAATTCAACTCCTGTTATTTATTTTCTAGCTATTATTTCATTAATCTCAAACATTTTAGGCTACACTAATCTTACTGATATTACTATCAAAATAATTGTAGAAAGTGCTACAACAGTTATTCTTTTTTATGGAATATTAATCATTCTTAGTGGAATTGTAATTGGATTAATTCATCGCCACTTCAGTATGAAGGATACCTATGAGGACGATAAAAAATTAAATGTCGAACAAAAATCACTAAAAATAATTAGTATACTTGTAATTATTTATTGGTGTAGGTTCTTTTTAAAGATGACTGATTTGTTAAGGCCCTTATCAACATCGGTTTCTGATTATCTATCAGAGCCCTATAAATTGGGTAGTATTTCCTTCACATTCGGTGCCATATTAACCTTTTTGTTAATTTTGATATTTTCATATTTTGCTACAAAATTTATTTCATATTTGTTTGATGAAGATTCTTCATTAAAATTTTTAAAACTTCCCAAAGGTATACCGGCTGCAATTTCATTAATAATAAGGTATTTTATTCTTGCTTTTGGAATTATTATGGCACTCGGCTCTCTAAATATAGATTTAAGCAAATTCAATTTAATGGCTGGTGCTTTAGGTTTGGGAATTGGTTTTGGACTACAAACTGTTATTTCAAATTTTGTTTCTGGACTAATTTTAGTTTTTGAACGTCCTATTTTACCTGGAGATACTGTTGAAGTAAACAATTTGTTAGGAACGGTAAATAAAATTGGGGTACGATCATCTAGTATTAGCACTTTTGATGGTGCTGAAGTTATTGTCCCAAATAATAATTTAATAGCTAATGACCTAATAAACTGGACATTATCTGATAACGTAAAACGAATTGAGGTTTTAGTTAGTGCGGCCTATAGTTCTGATCCAAATGAAGTGCTAAAAATATTGATTGAGGTAGCAAATAATAATAAAGATGTGCTAAAATCTCCCGAAGTTCGAGCTTTGTTCAGCGAATTTGGAAATAGTTCTCTAAACTTTAAATTGCGTTTTTGGGTACCTTATGAATTAGGTTTGATTGTAAAAAGTGATATTTCTTTAGCTATTTATAATAAGTTTAAAGAGCAAGGAATTGAAATTCCTTTTCCACAACAAGATATTTACATCAAAGAGTTTCCTGAAAAAAAATAATAAAAATGGTTTTTTAATCTATTTTTTTAATCTACTATTCATTAAGTACTTATACTCATCAAAGCTAATACCTCCAGTATAAATATCTATTGAATTCTGTATTAAATCATTCGCAGTTTTAGAATTGTATCCTAAACCAATAGCATATTTTGTTATCAATCCTAATTCCTTTGCATCGATTCTATTATCTGAAAATATCATGTCAAATAAATCATGTAAACGTTCTAGCCTTTCCTCAACAGAGTTGGAAGGAATGATAGGATATTTAGTTGGGTCTTGTAAAATCTTGTAAACGTCAGAATCATCAACTTCAAGTTTAATCGCTAAGGATTTTAATAACACCTGTTCATCATCAGATATTTTCCCGTCAGACATTGCAATAGATGCAATAGAAGCAAAATGTGCTTTGTTTCTGGTTTGGTGGCCTTCTTTAAATAATTCGTAATATGACATAATCTTTTATTTATACCACAAATATAAAACTAATCAAGTGGTTTTTTAAAATTAAACGGAAGGAAATATTTATCAATTCTAATGGCTAATTTTTTTAAATAAACTTTAAAAACTAATATATATTTGTGTGAAATACTATTTGATACATCATCTTTGTAATTTAAATACTAAATATAAAAACTATTATTTTAATTTTTCTAGTTACAATTACTACTTCTATCTAATCGCAAACTAAAGAGTATGCGGGGATCTACAAAAGGCATTTTGATATTAACGAAGAAGGCTGTATTGAATACCAATTAGAACTGAGTCCTGATGGAACTTTTACTTTTCATAACTATCGGAAAATTAGTGCCAAAAACCGGGAAGAAAATCAATATGGAAGAGGAACTTGGAAAATCGAAAAAAATAACGTGCTTTATTCTTATACCAATAAAGAAAACGATATTGATAAAAAATATACTTTAAATTTTACAAATACCAAAGCTCGTTACATTACTAAATCCCTAAGAGATACCTCCGAAAAAGAAGTAAAAAATCATTTGCGCTTTTACGATTCAGAAATTTTTTGGATAAAAGAAAATAAGCTTTTTAGAGATTAAATATCCCTTTGAAAACAACAAATTAAGAGCGTAAAATCTGTGACATAAATTAATTACTTAGTTGTTTCAATGTTTTATTTGAAATACTACCTTTGCCCAAATGAGTAAAGCATTAGTTTCTTCACTTTTTATCAAATCTTCTACCACTAGAAAACTAGGGGAAGCTATTTCAAATTCTCAAAAAATGATCGTCATTTCAGGGTTGGTAGGGTCTTCCTATCCTCTTGTTATTGCTGAAGTCTTTAAACAAACAGAAAAGCCTTTCTTAATCGTTTTAAATAATAAAGAAGAAGCAGCTTATCATCTTAATGATTTAGAAAATTTATTGGGTGAAAAAAACGTACTATTTTACCCGGGATCTTATCGCAGACCTTATCAAATTGAAGAAACCGATAACGCAAATGTATTACTTAGAGCAGAGGTTTTAAACAGAATTAACTCTCGAAAAAAACCAGCTATTATAGTTTCCTATCCAGAAGCTCTTTTTGAAAAAGTTGTTACTCGCAAAGAATTAGAAAAACACACCTTAAAAATTAGTGTTGGGGATGATTTATCAATCGATTTTGTTAATGAAGTTCTTTTTGAATACCATTTTAAACGAACCGATTTTGTAACTGAACCCGGAGAATTTTCTGTTAGAGGTGGAATTTTAGATGTGTTTTCATTTAGTAATGACATGCCTTACCGCATCGAGTTCTTTGGTGATGATGTGGAAAGTATTCGGAGTTTTGATGTAGAAACACAACTTTCTACAGAGCCTGCTAATAAGATTACCATCATTCCTAACATGGAAAATAAAATGATGGAAGAAAAACGGACTAGTTTTTTAAAATACATCGCTTCAAAAACGGTGATATTTTATAAAAATGAAGATATTTTTTATAAAGGAATCAATTCTCTCTTTCATCAAGCTGAAGAAGTCTATAAAAAATTAGATGGAGAAATAAAACAAAATAGTCCAAGTCAATTATTTTGTTCTTCCGATTTAATTAAAAATGAACTGGAAGGTTTTACAAAAGTTAAGTTAATAAATACTTCAAATGAAAGTGATATTAACTTCAATACAAAGCCACAACCTTCCTTTAACAAACAATTTAATTTATTAATTGAAAATTTAAATTCCAATACTCAAAAAGGATTTAAAAACTATATTTTCTGTAGTAGCAAACAACAAGAACTTAGGTTTCATGACATTTTTGAAGATACCGAACAGCAAGTAAATCAATTTGAAACAGTTGTATTTCCATTATTTGAAGGATTTATTGACATTGAGCAAAAAAATGTTTGTTATACAGATCATCAGATTTTCGAACGTTATCATAAATTTCAATTAAAGAACGGATACGCCAAAAAACAAGCGATTACCTTAAAGGAATTGACTAATTTAGAAGTTGGAGATTATGTAACTCATATCGATCACGGAATTGGAAAATTTGGAGGACTTCAAAAAATAGATGTAGAAGGAAAATTACAAGAAGCCATTAAATTAATTTATGGAGAACGTGATATTTTATACCTCAGCATTCATTCACTTCATAAAATATCTAAGTATACCGGTAAAGATGGAACCACTCCAAAAATATATAAATTAGGAAGCGGTGCTTGGAAAAAATTAAAACAAAAAACAAAAAAACGAGTTAAAGAAATTGCCTTTAACTTAATTGAATTATATGCAAAAAGAAGAACATTAAAGGGTTTTGCATACGATCCTGATTCTTATTTGCAACACGAGTTAGAATCTTCTTTTATTTATGAAGACACTCCTGATCAAATTACTTCAACTGAAGATGTAAAACGTGATATGGAAAATCAACGTCCTATGGATCGTTTGGTTTGTGGAGACGTAGGGTTTGGGAAAACTGAGGTTGCTATTAGAGCTGCTTTTAAAGCCGTGGATAATGGTAAACAAGTTGCGATATTAGTTCCTACTACTATTTTAGCATTTCAACATTTCAAAACGTTTTCTGAACGTTTGGCAGAAATGCCTGTAAATATAGATTACCTCAATAGATTTAGATCTACTAAGCAAAGAGCAACTGTTTTAGAAAAATTAAAAAACGGCACATTAGATATTGTAATTGGCACCCATCAATTAGTCAATAAAGCAGTGGAATTTAAAGACTTGGGCTTATTGATTGTTGATGAAGAACAAAAGTTTGGTGTTGCGGTAAAAGACAAACTTAAGTCCATTAAACAAAATGTAGATACCTTAACGTTAACAGCAACTCCTATACCTAGAACGCTTCAATTTAGTTTGATGGCTGCTAGAGATTTATCTATTATTAGTACACCACCGCCAAATCGATATCCTGTTGAAACCAATGTGATTCAGTTTTCTGAAGATACCATTAGAGACGCTATTCGTTATGAAATTTCAAGAAATGGTCAAGTGTTTTTTGTTCATAATCGCATTGAAAATATCAAAGAGGTTGCTGGAATGATACAACGTTTAGTTCCAGATGCAAAAATTGGTATTGGTCATGGGCAATTAGATGGTAAAAAGTTAGAACAACTCATGTTGGCTTTTATGAATAATGAGTTTGATGTTTTGGTTTCTACCACCATTATTGAAAGTGGCTTAGACGTTCCAAATGCTAATACCATATTTATAAATAACGCTAATAATTTTGGCTTATCCGATTTACATCAAATGCGTGGACGCGTAGGAAGAAGCAATAAAAAAGCTTTTTGCTATTTTATCACGCCACCTTACTCTGCAATGACTGATGATGCACGTAAACGCATCCAAGCCCTAGAGCAATTTAGTGAACTAGGCAGTGGCTTAAACATCGCCATGAAAGATTTGGAGATTAGAGGAGCTGGAGATTTATTAGGTGGAGAACAAAGTGGTTTTATTAACGAAATAGGCTTTGAAACATATCAAAAAATTCTTGCTGAAGCAATTGATGAGCTTAAAGAAAAAGAGTTTAAAGATCTTTATTCAGGTACAGAACATGAACTAAAAGACTTTGTAAAAGAAACGGTAATTGATACCGATTTCGAATTACTTTTCCCGGATGATTATGTAAATAATATCACGGAAAGATTAAACCTTTACAACAAATTAGGTGATTTAAAAACAGAAGAAGAACTTCAAAAATATGAAACAGATTTAATAGATCGCTTTGGAGAACTTCCTATTCAAGCGAAAGATTTACTTAATAGTGTCCGCATTAAATGGATTGCAATTACTATTGGATTAGAACGAGTAATTATGAAACAAGACAAACTTATTGGTTATTTTGTAACCGATCAAGAAAGTTCTTTTTATCAAAGTCCTATCTTTTCACAAATCATTCAATTTGCAAAAATAAATCCTAGTTTGGTTAAAATGAAAGAAAAAAATACTCGAAATGGACTGCGTTTAATTATTACCTTTGAGAATATTACAACTATCAACAAAGCTTTACAGTCTTTGTCTCCTATTTTAGTTTAATTATTACAAATATTTATTAAATCAGAAATTATGAAAATTAATAAAATACTTTTTTTGTTACTGTTTTTCCCATTCATTATTTTTTCTCAACACACTATTAAAGTAACTTTTTCTCCTGCAAATGATTTTACTTGGGCCATTTTATATAAAAACGCACCAACAAATACTAAATACATTGCTCAAAGTAGAATAGTGGATGGAGATTTAGTTTTTATACTCGATGAAGAAGCGACAACAGGTATTTATAAACTGGTATATGCGGTTCCTCAAAATGATTATAATTTTGATATTATTTATAATGGTAAAGAGGATATTGAATTGACATTTAATTTGATAGATGGTGTTGTTTTTCAGAAATCTGATGAGAATATTATGTTACAATCTTATTTAACCGAAATGACCTTACTAGGCAATGATATAGAAACTAAATATCTAGAAGAAAGTACAGAAGATACTATGTCTTTTATTTTTAAAAAACAGAAAAAATTACAACGATCCTATGAAGAAAAATCTGAAGGTACATTAGTTAATCATTTTATCAAGGCAAATCAACCTTACATTCCTAATGAATTGGAAACTCTAGGCGATTATATTAAAAACGTAACTGCCGACTATTTTACGAATATTCAATTTAATGATGAGGTGTTGCAAAGTTCTAATTTTTTAATCGAAAAATCCCTAGCTTATATAAATGGACCAGTAACTGAGGGAATACCTAAAGAACAGTCCTTGAAAAATAACATAGATAAAGTTGAAGATCAAACCAGATTGTTAGACCTTAATTTTCAAAAATATTTTATTGAAAAATTATGGCAAAATTTGGTAAACTATAACCTTATAAGCACGGCTAATTATTTGGCTGAACGATATTTAATACCAATAGCTAATCAGTTAAATGATACTGTTCTTGTTTTAAAATTGACTCAATTTAAAAATTTATCTATTGGGAATCCAGCACCCGATTTTATTTTGGATGATGGAAGTGGCAAAAAATTAAGTGAATTGGATATTGCAGAAAATTACATCCTTGTTTTTTGGAGTAGTGGATGTTCTCATTGCTTAAAAGAGATTCCACAACTATACCAATTAAGTCAAGAACTTAACACTACCAAATACAAGATAATTGCTGTAGGCTTGGAAGAAGACACTTTTAAATGGACGAATGAAGTTGTAAAATATCCTAATTTTATTAATGTTGTTAAATTAAAAAAATGGAACAACACCATTGTTAGTGAATATGGACTTACCATTACACCTACTTATTTTGTGCTAGATAAAGACAAAAGATTTTTAGTAAAACCTGAAAATTTTGATGATTTAAAAGCATATTTAAAAAAATAAAAAAGCTTATTGGAAATGATAAAAAGCATCTTTAAAGTGCTCAACCCTTTCAATAGATTTATTTTTTATAACTGCTATAATATCAAAACGGACTTCCAAGTCTAAATCATTGCTAATCATGTATTCGTTAGCTGCTTTTACTAATCGTTTAATTTTTGATGGGCTTACAAATTCTTGAGGGTCTCCAAAAAAATCACTATTTCTGGTTTTTACCTCTATAACAATGATTCTTTTAGAATTTTTTTTTGCAATGATGTCAATTTCGGCTTTATCAAAATAAAAATTTTGTGCTAAAATTTCATAACCTTTATTTATCAAATATTCGGCTGCTAATTTTTCCCCTATTTTCCCTAGTTCGTTGTGATAAGCCATATTTATTCTTTAAAAGATAAGATTACGCCATTTTTGTTAACCATTAAATCTGCTTTTCTTCCTAAAATCAACGCTTGATTGTCCTCCAAATGACCTGCAGGAAAATTAAAGGCAATAGGGAAATCATATTCAGAACAAATATCCAAAATTATTTCTGCTGCATTTTTTCCAAAGGGAATGTCATTGTCATGCATTTGAGTCATCCCTCCAACGATTAATCCTTCTAAACCTTGAAAATAATCATTCCTTAATAAATTTTGAAGCATTCGATCGATGTGATATAAGTATTCATCTAAATCTTCAATAAACAGAATTTTTCCTTGGGTATTTATTGCAGAAGGACTCCCGCAAAGAGAATATAATATAGACAAATTTCCTCCTATTAATTGCCCAGATGCAATTCCTTGTATGTTGTTATCATCCGGGAATATTTCAATTGAATAATCTTCCCCAAATAGTGTTTTTTTTATAGAATTGATCGTTGAAGCAGACTTGGTTTCTATGGAAACTGGCATTTGAGCATGAAGGGTTTCAATCCCAAATTGATGGATATGAGAATGCAATACCGTAACATCGCTATAACCAATAATCCATTTTGGATGATCTATAAATTTTGTATAATCTAGATAATCAATAATTCGTACGGTACCATAACCACCTCGAGCACACCAAATGGCATTAATATTAGGATTATCTAACATGTTTTGAAAATCAGAAGCACGAAGGTCATCATCTCCTGAATACTGATGCTCTTCAGCTTCAATTGATATTCCTAAAAAAACTTTTAAACCCCAGCTTTTTACTAGCGCTATGGCAGGTGCCAATTCTTCTTTAGAAACTTTTCTAGCAGTAGATACTATGGCAACGGTATCTCCTTTTTTTAAATAATTTGGACGAATCATGTATGCGATTTACAAGCTCAAAGTAATAAAAAATTAATCTTTTTTTATATTTGTTTTAGTTAAATTAATATGTGGTTTTTTTATTTGATAATTGGACCAACTAATTTAGATCAGTTTTAGAACAAAATCAATCTTCTAATCAACTAGATATTTCTATCCTATCAAAAGGGCTGTTATTTGTTAAGATTAATATAGATAATGCTAGTCTAACAAAGAAGGGGATAATAGATTAATTGCAAGCAAATTCTTTTGAGAACTCTCCGAGTGTATCCATAAATAAAATCCGTATTTTTGATGTTCAAATTTTGAATATGCAAAATTCACCAAAAAGGTTTACCATAACGGCAGCTCTGCCTTATACCAATGGTCCTGTACACATTGGACATTTAGCAGGCGTATATGTTCCTGCAGATATTTATTCACGTTTTCAAAGAATGCAGGGCAACGATGTTGCTTTTGTTTGTGGAAGTGATGAACATGGTGTTCCTATTACAATAAAAGCTAAAAAAGAAGGAATCACACCGCAACAAGTGGTGGATAAATATCATGCCATTATAAAACACTCGTTTCAAGATTTTGGAATTTCCTTTGATAACTACTCTCGTACTACAGCAAAAATTCATCACGATACGGCTTCCGAATTCTTTAAGAAATTATACGAAGACGGTAAGTTTATAGAACAAACTACAGAACAATTCTATGATCGAGAAGCAAATCAGTTTTTAGCAGATCGTTTTATTGTAGGTACCTGCCCTAAATGTGGTTTTGAGGAAAGTTATGGAGATCAATGTGAAAGTTGTGGAACCTCTCACAATGCTACCGATTTAATCAACCCTAAATCTTCCATTACTGGAAATACACCCTCTTTAAAAGAAACAAAACACTGGTTTTTACCTTTAGATCAATACGAACCATGGTTGAAAGATTGGATTGTAAAAGGACATAAAAAAGATTGGAAAACCAACGTTTATGGACAATGCAAATCCTGGATAGATGATGGATTGCGCCCTAGAGCAGTAACTAGAGATTTAGATTGGGGGATTCCTGTACCTATTAAAGATGCAGATGGAAAAGTATTGTATGTTTGGTTTGATGCTCCCATTGGTTATATTTCTGCTACGAAGGAATGGGCAGAAAAAGAAGGAAAAGAATGGGAGCCCTATTGGAAAGACAAAAACACCAAACTACTTCATTTTATAGGAAAAGATAATATTGTATTTCACTGTATTATTTTTCCGAGTATGCTAAAAGCAGAAGGAAGTTTTATTGTACCCAACAATGTTCCTGCTAATGAGTTTTTAAATTTGGAAGGAAATAAAATTTCTACCAGTAAAAACTGGGCAGTATGGTTGCATGAATACTTAGTCGATTTTCCTAATCAGCAAGATGTATTGCGTTATGTATTAACAGCAAATGCACCTGAAACAAAAGATAACGATTTTACATGGTCTGATTTTCAAGCTAGAAATAATAATGAATTAGTTGCCATCTTCGGAAACTTTATCAATCGTGTGGTGGTATTAACCAATAAATATTACGAGGGGATTGTTCCAGAACCAGCTTCATTTTCTGAAGTAGATATCGCAAACTTAACTGAACTAAAAGCATACCCTAAGGTAATTGAAAATTCTATTGAAAGATATCGATTTAGAGAAGCCCAAGCAGAATTTATGAATGTGGCGCGTTTGGGGAATAAATATTTAGCAGACGAAGAACCTTGGAAAAAAATTAAAACGGATGCAGAAAGAACCAAAACTATTATGTTTATTTCCCTACAGATTGCTTCAGCTTTAGCGGTTTTATGCGAACCTTTTTTGCCATTTACCGCTAGTAAATTAAAAGATATGCTTTCTCTAAATGAACTTAAAATGTCATGGGGAGAGGTTTCGACTAAAGAAGTTTTAATTCCTGTCAATCATCAAATAGGAAAAGGTGAATTGCTTTTCAGTAAAATTGAAGACGTGCAAGTACAGCAACAATTAGATAAATTAGAAGCTACAAAAAAAGAAAATAAAGTCATGAATGCTAGTCCAATACCTCAAAAAGATACCATCCAATTTGACGATTTCACCAAATTAGATATGCGAGTTGGAACGATTTTAGAAGCCAAAAAAATGGCAAAGACCAAAAAACTACTCCTCTTAAAAGTAGATACGGGTATTGACGTTCGTACCATTGTTTCTGGTATAGCCGAGAGTTTTACTCCTGAGGAAGTGATAGGAAAAAAAGTAACCGTATTGGTAAACTTAGCACCAAGAACATTGCGAGGAGTAGAAAGTCAAGGAATGATTTTAATGACAGAAACTCCAGATGGTAAACTGGTATTTCTAAATCCTGATAAAGAAGACCTAATCAATGGGGCGACGATTAGTTAATGATCACTTTATTAAAGTTTGTACAAAAAAAAACACAACTCCAAGAAAGTAGTGTAAAAAACACAATACAATTATTAAATGATGATTGTACCATTCCGTTTATCGCTAGATATCGGAAAGAGCGAACTGGGGATTTAGATGAAGTTCAAATAGAACTTATTGTAAAGTATAAAGATGAATTTGAAATCCTAGACAAAAGAAAAAAAACCATTATTAAAGTACTTCAAGAACAAGAAATACTTAGCAATGAGCTTCAGGAAAAAATTAATCGCAGCGATAATTTGATTCAACTTGAAGACTTATATCTCCCCTTTAAAAAGAAACGAAAAACAAAGGCCGAAACAGCTCGATTAAATGGTTTAGAGCCTTTAGCTAAAATTATTATGAGTCAAAATGCTCATGATATTGATTCGATAGCTAAAAAATACACCTCTACATCTGTTTTAAATATAACTGATACTTTAGAAGGAGCACGTTTTATTATTGCAGAATGGATCAATGAACGCAGCGATATTCGAAACAAGATTCGGTATCAATTGGAACACTTTGCTCTTATTAATACCAAGGTAGTAAAGACAAAGGAAAAGGATGAAAAGGCCCAGAAATTTAGAGACTATTTTAATTGGAGTGAGTCGTTACAGTCTTGCCCTTCACATCGCTTATTAGCGATTTTAAGAGCGCAAGAAGAAGGCTTTATTCGTGTTAAAATTGAAATTGATAATAAAAAAGCACTTTTTAAAATTGAAGAGCGAATTATTAGCGCTCAAAATGAGTGCTCTGTTCAAATACGATTAGCCATAAAAGATGCTTACAAACGTCTATTATTTCCTTCCCTTTCCAATGAAATTTTAGGAATTGCAAAAGAAAAAGCAGATGAAGTTGCCATTCAAGTATTTGCAAAAAACTTAAAACAGTTATTATTAGGTTCTCCATTGGGTGAAAAAAGAATTTTAGCGATAGATCCCGGCTTTAGATCAGGTTGTAAAGTAGTTTGTTTGGATGCACAAGGAACTTTTAAATACAATGAGACCATATATCCTCATGCACCAAAAAATGATCAGATTGGAGCTATTAAAAAAATTAGCTCTTTGGTGGATGCCCATAAAATCGAGGCCATTGCTATTGGTAATGGAACCGCATCTAGAGAAACCGAACAGTTGGTTAGAAAAATTCATTTTAAAAACGATATTCAGGTTTTTGTAGTGAGTGAGGCTGGTGCTTCTATTTATTCGGCATCTAAAATTGCACGAGAAGAGTTTCCTAATTACGATGTTACTGTTCGAGGTGCAATTTCTATTGGGCGTCGTTTAGCAGATCCCTTAGCTGAATTAGTAAAAATTGATGCGAAGTCTATTGGAGTTGGTCAATACCAACACGACGTAGACCAGACTAAATTAAACAATTCCTTAGATCGAGTGGTTTCTAATTGTGTAAATGCTGTTGGAGTAAATATTAATACGGCGAGTAAATCTTTATTGAGTTATGTATCTGGAATTGGTCCAAAATTAGCAGAAAGCATTGTTAATTTTAGAGATGAACAGGGTGTTTTTTATTCTAGACTTGAGATAAAAAAAGTACCTCGATTAGGAGCTAAAGCTTATGAGCAAGGTGCAGGTTTCCTTCGCATAAAAAATGCAAAAAACCCATTAGATGATTCTTCGGTACATCCTGAAAGTTATGCGATCGTTTCAAAAATGGCAAAAGATGAACGGAAAACCATTTTAGAATTAATAGGAAATAAGACAGTTCTTAAGAAGATAGCATTGGAAAAATATATTTCCGATAAAATTGGGTTGCCTACGTTGCAAGACATAATAAAGGAATTGGAAAAACCCGGATTGGACATTCGATCGGAAGCAAAAGTATTTACATTCAATCAAAACATTAGAAGTATTAATGATGTAAAAGAAGGTCAATTGTTGCCTGGAATCGTTAATAACATTACTAATTTTGGTTGTTTTGTAGATATCGGAATTAAAGAAAGTGGCCTTATCCATGTTTCAAATTTGGCAGATGCTTTTGTTAAAGATGTAAATGAACATGTTCATTTACATCAACAAATTATTGTGAAAGTATTAGAAATTGATGTAGCCAGAAAACGGATTCAATTAAAACTGCACCAAAAAGCTAAAAACTAGCTTCTTTAACAATACTTTTTTCCGTTTTATAGACATTTAAGAATTAAAGCTAGTAATTATAAAAAATCTACTACTTTTACTTTTTTAAACATTCTTTTTTTAACCTTATAATTAGTATAGCATGCAACTGTACAATACCCTAAGCGCAAAAGAGAGAGCAACCTTATTGGAAGAAGCGGGAGAAGACCGCTTGACGCTTTCTTTTTATCAATATGCCAAAATTGGCAATCCAGAACTTTTTAGAAACTATTTATTTGTAGCATGGGACAGCCTTCAAGTATTGGGTCGTATTTATGTAGCAAATGAAGGAATCAATGCGCAACTGTCTTTACCTGCCAAAAAATTTAAAGAATTTAAAGAATTTTTAGATAGCATCTGTTTCTTAGAAAATTGCCGTTTGAATATTGCGCTAGAGCAGAACTTAAAATCATTTTTAAAACTAAAAATAAAAGTCCGTGACAAAATTGTATCTGATGGATTAAATGACACCACCTTTGATGTTAGAAATATAGGTGTTCATGTAGATGCTTCAACATTTAACAATTTGATAGAAGACCCAGAAACGATCTTGGTCGATATGCGTAATCACTATGAGAGTGAAATTGGGCACTTTAAAAATGCCATTACACCAGATGTAGATACGTTTAGAGACTCTTTAGATACTATTGAAGAAGATTTAAAGGATCATAAAGAAGACAAGAAACTGGTGATGTACTGTACAGGAGGAATACGTTGTGAAAAAGCGAGTGCCTACTATAAACACAAAGGGTTTAAAAATGTATTTCAATTAGAAGGCGGTATTATTGAATATACCCGTCAGGTAAATAATCAAGGACTAGAAAATAAATTTTTAGGTAAAAATTTTGTTTTTGATCAAAGGCGTAGCGAACGCATTAGTGATGATGTGATATCTAATTGTCACCAATGTGGGGAAGCTTGCGATACGCACATAAATTGCGCCAATGAAGGATGCCATTTACTCTTTATTCAATGTAAAGTTTGTTCCGAAAAAATGGAATATACTTGTAGCAAAGAATGTTATGAGATGATTCAATTGCCTTTTGAAGAACAAAAAAAATTGCGTAAAGGTAAACACGCCAGTAATAAAATTTTTAAGAAAGGCAGATCCCCTAAATTAGTTTTTAAAAAATAAATAGGTTTATTGTAAAGAGCGTTTTAAAGTATTTTCTTTATACCTCATAAGCTTTTTAATTTCTGTGTGCTGGACCCTGATTATGATTTCTTGGACCTCTAACGTTTCTTGGTAGCGAACTTTTATGGAGCGCATCCATCACAAATTTTTTGAATTGCTCTAAAATGATTGAAAACTTCTAAATCTTTTAGATTGAACTTCTAAAAAAAACTTGCTACAAGATTTACTATTATTTTTTAAATCTTAAGTTTTCGCTATATTTGTAAATACATAACGATTAATAAATGATAACAGTAGAAGAAGCTTTTGAACTTGTAGAAAACAATGTTATTCCGACCCAAATTTCAATTCTCTGTAAAACGACTAATGCCTTTGGATTAGTTTTAGCAGAGGATGTGAGTTCACCCATTAACATGCCTCCTTTTAGACAATCAGCTATGGATGGATATGCGTTGAATATTCATAATGGTTCTTCCTATACGATTATTGATGAAGTAAAAGCAGGTGATGGTCATCAACCTATTCTAAAAGCAGGTGATGCAGTTAGAATTTTCACAGGATCTGCGGTTCCAAATACGGCAAATACGGTAGTCATACAAGAAAAAGTAACTGCAGATAAAAATCAATTACAATTAAATAATCCTGTAAAACTTAAGGAAAATATACGTTCTAAAGGAGAGCAAATAAAAGAAGGAGATATCGCCTTAAAAAAAGGAACAAAGTTAACTCCTGCTGCTATTGGATTTTTACTGACTTTAGGAATAATAGAGGTTACCGTTTTTAAAAAACCAAAAATAGGACTTGTAATTACCGGAAATGAATTGATCAAAGCGGGACAAACTTTAAGTTATGGAAAAATTTATGAAAGTAACTCTGGAATGTTATATAATGGATTATTGGGTTTAGGATATACAGATGTAACTCAATATAAAGTTAAGGATGAGTACAATAGGACCGTAATGATTTTAGACAAGGTTATTTCGGAAAATGATATGATTCTTATAACGGGAGGGATTTCTGTTGGAGATTACGATTTTGTAGGGAAAGCCTTATTAGAATTAGGAACTGAACAAGTATTTTATAGAGTAAAACAGAAGCCTGGAAAACCCCTATTTTTTGGAAAAATAAAAAACAAACCTATTTTTGCACTTCCAGGAAACCCTGCCTCAGCACTCAGTAACTTTTATGTATATGTGCATCCAGCTTTAGAAAAGTTATCAGGAAATTTAAACTTCTCTATTAATAAAGGAAAAGCATTTTTAAGTGATGAATACTTAAAAAAAGGAGACCGTGCTCAATTTTTAAAAGCATATCATAAAAATGGAGAAGTAAGTATTTTAGAAGGACAAAGTTCTGCGATGTTACACACCTTTGCAATAGCAAATGCAATTGTTTACATACCGGAGGAAGTTAGTAAATATTCAAAAGGAGATTTGATAACGGTACTCCATTTACCAGTTTAATTAGGAATATGAATTATAAAATTAAAAGTAGAATCTGGATTGAAGAAGGAGATAATGTTCTGTTAGGAGAAGGAAGAGTTCGATTATTAAAGGCAATAGATAAAACTGGATCGCTTTCAAAAGCAGCTAAAAGCTTACAAATTTCTTATAAGAAAGCGTGGACTTTAATCGACGCTGTAAATAAATCAAGTAGACAACCAGTTACGGTCACAAGTATTGGCGGAAAAGGTGGTGGTGGTGCTGTATTAACTGAATATGGGAAAAAATTAATTATAGCTTTTGATGAAATTAATAAGAATTGTTGGAATTATTTAGATGCTCAAATTGAAAAAATAAATAACCTTTAAAAGCTTAACTTATTGATTTTAGATATTGAACATATTTGGATTTTTATGCTCGCGCTACCTTTAATATCTTTTTTATATGCAAGTATAGGACATGGAGGTGCTAGTGGATATTTAGCTTTAATGAGTCTGTTTTCTTTTCCACCTTTAATAATGAAACCTACCGCATTATTGCTTAATATTTTTGTGTCAGGAATTTCATTTTACTATTATTATAAGGGAGGGTATTTTAAAAAAAAAATGTTTTTATATTTTGGTGTAGCTTCCATACCAATGTCTTTTTGGGGAGGCACTTTAGACATCGACGCTACGCTATATAAAAACATATTAGGAATCTTATTAATCTTTGCAGTTTTAAAAATGTTAAATGTATTTGGAAAAGAAAATACAAAGATTAGAGATCTAAAAATTTGGCAAGGAATTATTATAGGAAGTACTATTGGTTTCTTTTCTGGACTAATAGGGATTGGCGGAGGAATTATCTTAAGTCCTATCATCTTATTATTCCATTGGGGGAAAATGAAAGAAGCTGCAGCAGTATCTGCTTTGTTTATATGGGTTAATTCGGTTGCAGGATTATCAGGTCAAATAAGCAGTGGTGTGAGTGTGAGTTCAGAATCAGTTATAATGGTAATTATTGCTTTGATTGGAGGTTTCTTTGGAGCCTATTTTGGAAGTAAAATAATTAATAATTACACCTTAAGATATCTATTGGCATTTGTTTTAATTATGGCTTCCGTAAAATTATTTTTTATTTAAATGAAAGCAGAGAAACAGATAACAGGTATTATTCTCGCAGGAGGTAAAAGTACCCGTATGGGTACCGATAAAGGGTTAATTTCTTATAAAAACAAAACATTTATTGAACACATTATAACTGCTATTCAGCCCTTTGTTGATGAAATTATAATAATAAGTAACCTTAATAGCTATGATAAATTTGAATTAAAAAGATATGATGATTTAATTAAAAACGCAGGACCTTTGGCAGGTATTTATACAGGACTTTACTATTCCAATACAGAAAATAACTTGGTTGTAAGTTGTGATGTGCCTTTAATTAACAAGAAAATTTTACAAAAATTAATAGCACAAATCAATAACACTTCTGAAGTCATTCAATTAAAAAGCAATGGTAAGAATATGCCACTTATCGCAATTTATAAGAAGAAATGTGAAGCAATTTTTTTAGAAGAATTGAAACAAGAGCAACGAAAAGTTCAAAAAGCTATTAAAAAATGCAAGGTAAATACGGTACTAATTGATACTGTTTTAGAAAAGTATACGACCAATATTAATACAAAAGAAGACTTAGAATCTTTAGAATAAGAAAATGATACTATCAATAAAATATTTTGGATTACTTGCTGAAGTAACAGGATGTTCAGAGGAAAAAATTAAATTTTCAGGTAAATCTATTTCAGATTTAAAATCTATTTTATTTCAAAAACATGAGGAATTAAAAAATAAAGATTTTCAAATCGTTCAAAACAATGAATTAATAACTAATGAAACTAAGATAACAGCAACAGAAATTGCTTTATTACCACCTTTTGCAGGAGGTTGAAAAAAATGAACAGATATAGTAGACATATCATTTTAACAGAAATTGGTCAAGAAGGTCAAGATAAGCTTTCTAAATCCAAAGTATTGGTAATAGGGGCTGGTGGATTAGGTTGTCCTGTGCTTCAATACCTCACTGCAGCCGGAATAGGTACTATTGGGATCATTGATTTTGATATCGTTTCAGAATCAAACTTGCAAAGGCAAGTGTTATATGGTGCTTCTACACTAGGAATTAATAAAGCAATTGCAGCAAAAGCTAGGTTAGAAGATTTAAATAATACCATATTCATAAAGGCGTATCCTGAAAAATTAACTCATAAAAATGCTTTAACTATCTTTAAAAATTATGATATTATTGTGGATGGAACCGATAATTTCTCTACTCGATATTTAGTTAATGACGCTTCCATTTTAACATCTAAACCATTGGTATATGCCGGTATTTATAAGTTTGAAGGTCAAGTTTCTGTATTTAATTATAAAAAAGGGCCAAGTTATCGATGTCTGTTTCCTAAACAACCTGAAACTGGTTCCATACCAAATTGCTCTGAAATTGGTGTCTTAGGTGTGCTCCCTGGAATTATTGGAACATTACAAGCCAATGAAGTTATCAAGCTTATCTTAGAAATTGGAGAAGTTCTTTCCGGCAAAGTTCTTTATTATAATTCTTTAAATCATCAAATCAATTTAACCAAAGTGAATCGTTCTGAAAAAGAAATTCAAAAAGTTATGGACACAAAAACTGTTTTTGAAGCACTAGATGAAGAAATAAACTGTGAAACACCAGTTAGAATTATTTCAATTAAAGATGCAATAAATAAAAAGAATATCCAGTGGATTGATGTTCGAGATACTAATGTAAATCCAGAAATCAATCACTCCGAAGTTTTTCAAATCCCTTTAAAGGATCTAAAACAAAATTTAAATAAAATTGAGCTAGGTAAAGAGCAGATACTATTTTGTCAAGCTGGAATTAAAAGCAAAAAAGCAGCTTCTATTTTACAAAACCATAAAATTCATTCTTCTTTCAGCTTAAAAAATGGAGCTTTTGAAGTGATGGAATATTTTAATAACAAAAATTATGACAGATAAAAAACCAAAAAATGTCTTTAAAAAAGGTGCTATATCAACAGATTTTATAGCAAATTCTATCGCCAAACATCAAGTGAAAACTGGAATTGGTGCTCATAATATTTTTTTAGGTCAGGTAAGAGCAGACGAAATTAATAATAAAGTAGTTGCTGCAATTGAATATACTGCACATGAAGAAATGGCAAATCTGAAATTTCATGAAATAAGAGAAGCAACTTTTTTAAAATTCGATTTAAACTGTATGCATATTTATCACAGTTTAGGGAACGTTAATTCTGGAGAGATTTGTTTGTTTGTTTTTGTATCGTCAAAAAGGCGCAAAGAAGTATTTCCAGCAATAGAATTTATCGTTGAAGAAATAAAAGAAAAAGTTCCTGTTTTTGGAAAAGAGATTTTTGAAGATAAAACCCATCAATGGAAAGTAAATGATTTAACAAATAAATAATTTTTAAACATGGTAGATATCACACATAAAAGCAGCACCTTAAGAATTGCTACCGCACAAGCAATTGTAAAAGTGAGTAAATCTGAAACCATCGAGGCTATAAAAAATGATACCGTTCCAAAAGGTAATGTATTTGCTATGAGTAAAGCAGCTGGATTATTGGGGGTCAAAAAAACTCCTGAACTCCTTCCTGACTGTCATCCAATGCCTATTGAATTTTCTGGAATTGAATATGAAATCAACGGTTTAGAGATTACAGTTTTATTTACAGTTAAAACCATTTATAAAACCGGTGTTGAAGTAGAGGCAATGCATGGAGCCAGTGTGGTGGCTTTAAACATGTACGATATGTTAAAGCCAATTGATAAAGGAATTGAAATTCATCAACTTAAATTATTAGAAAAAAAAGGAGGTAAATCTGACTTTAAAGATCGTTTTAGAAAAGATTTAAATGCGGCGGTGATTGTTTGTTCCGATACTATTTCAGCAGGACAAAAAGAAGACAAAGCAGGAAAAGCGATTATTAAAAAACTAGAAGAATGTGGGGTATCAATAACTGAGTATGTCGTCATTCCAGATGAAAATGAAATTATACAAGAAAAAGCAATTCAGTATCAAAAACAAAATTTTGATTTAATTATCTATACAGGCGGAACAGGACTTTCTAAAAGAGATGTAACTCCGGAGGCATTATTACCTTTACTTGAACGCAGAATACCAGGAGTTGAAGAAGCAATTAGAACCTATGGGCAAGATCGAACTCCATATTCCATGTTATCTAGAAGTGTTGCGGGAACTATAGGGAACACCTTAGTTTTAGCACTTCCAGGATCTACAAATGGAGCTAAAGAGTCAATGGATGCAATATTCCCTGCTGTTTTACATATTTTCAGAATTTTAAAAGGTGCACGACACGATTAATGAAACTAGCATGTTAAAAATTTTTATTCCTAAAGGAATGGTTAATAGCGAACCGCATGTGAGCAAATTTTTAAATATTAAAGACACATGAAAACTAACCAAGCCATATTAACCGATCAATTTAAAAGAAAACATACTTATTTACGTATTTCACTTACGGAGCGATGTAATTTAAGATGTACCTATTGTATGCCGGCGGAAGGAGTCCCTCTTTCTCCTAAATCTCATATCATGAATTACGATGAGATTTATGCTATTGCAAAAACATTTGTAGAAAATGGGGTTACAAAAATTAGATTAACAGGAGGCGAACCTCTAATAAGAAAAGACATTCATGTAATTCTTGGTAAGTTAGCTTCTCTTCCAGTTGAACTCGCAATTACCACAAATGGTATCACCTTAGATAGACATATTGATGTGTTAAAGGAGAATAATATTAAGAATATCAATGTTAGTTTAGACACTTTATCTGAAGTTAAATTTAAAGAAATCACGCGGCGTAATCAGTTTGAAAAAGTTTATAATAACATCCTATTACTTATTGAGAAAGGATTTAATGTAAAGATAAATGCAGTTTTAATAAAAGGGTTTAATGATGATGAGATTATAGATTTTATCAATTTAACTAAAGATTTTCCAATTTCATTTCGATTTATTGAGTTTATGCCTTTTGATGGTAACAAATGGGATATAAATAAGATGGTTTCCTATGCTGAGGTTTTAGAACGAGTTAATAATCATTTTTTCCTTGAAAATGTTGAACGAATTAAAGATGCAGAAAATGACACTTCTAAAAATTATAGAATAAAAGGCTACAAAGGTAGTTTTGCCATCATTAGTTCTGTAACCAATCCATTTTGTGATTCCTGTAACCGATTGCGTTTAACAGCAGATGGGAAACTAAAAAACTGTTTGTTTTCAGCTTCAGAATCAGATTTACTTACTGTGTTTCGGGAAGGAAAATCTATTGCACCCATTATTCAAAAAGCAGTGCTTGGTAAATTGAAAATTCGAGGTGGCATGGATACTCTTGAAAAACTTAAAGAACCCGATTTACATTCTAAAAATAGAAGCATGATTACTATTGGAGGCTAATTATCATATAATGGACTTAAATACCGTTTAAGAAAAATATTTTAGAGAAAGTACGCAAACTTAAAATTTAATTTCTTCAGTAATAAAAGATGGAAATATTTAGTATTATTTATCTTAAATTTGAACTATAAATATTTATTATCATGAAAAAATCGATTAGTATTCTATTACTTTTATTTGTAACGGTTATAACGGCACAAGAAGTAAAGCATTTAAACCTAGAAGATGCCGTATTAGGATATTACAAAGGGTTATATCCTGAGCAAAAATCTATGCAATGGATTGATGATACCGATGATTTTATTATTGTTGAAAACAATTCGGTTTTAGTCAATTACAATCTTGAAAAACGTCCTGCAATTTTCACATTAGAGGATCTACAAAGTGCTTTCCCAGAGTTAAAAAGAATGCCTAATTCGTTTTTAAAAATTACTACAGAAGAGGTCTTTTTTAATCATAATAATACCGTCGTTCAATACAATTATATAAACAAAAAGGTTTCAGACGTTATTAAATATCCTTCAGAATCTGAAAACAATGAATTCAACACTTCAGCAAATGCAATAGCCTATACTATAGAGAATAATTTGTATGTATCAACTGCAAGTAATTCAAAGATTGCTGTAACTAATTACGAAGACAAAAACATCGTTTCCGGACAAGCTATAGCACGTTCCGAAATGGGAATTACCAAAGGTACTTTTTGGAGTCCGAAAGGAAATTTTTTGGCCTTCTATCAAAAAGACGAAAGTAATGTAACGGATTATCCTTTAGTAGATATTACAACAACTCCTGCGTCTTTAAATAATATAAAATACCCAATGAATGGAATGGGTTCTGAAATTGCAAAAGTAGGTGTGTATTCTATGAAAAATCAAAGTGTTATTTATTTAGATATAGATACTTCAGATGAACATTATCTTACCAATCTTTCTTGGTCTCCAGATGAAAAGTATGTTTTTTTAGCAGAAGTAAATAGGGATCAAAACCATATGTGGTTTACGATGTATGATGCTTCTTCAGGAAAGAAAATAAAAACACTTTTTGAAGAGAAAAATGATAAATGGGTAGAACCAGAACATACTGCAGTTTTCTTGCCAAACAACAATTCCGAGTTTTTATGGCTAAGTGAACGTGATGGGTTTATGAACCTTTATAAATACAATATCAACAATAAAAATGAAAAGGAATTAACACAATTTAATTGGGTCATCAAAGAAATTATTGGTTTTGATAATAGTGGGGAAAACGTAATTGTATTAGGCACTGGAAGTGATGCAAGAGAAACAAAAGCTTATAAAGTAAATGTAAAAAACGGAGCGATTGAAACTTTAACTGAAGAAGCAGGAAGTCATTCGGTAAAATTAAGTTCTGATGGAAAGTATGTCATAGATAGTTATACTAGTATAGATGTTCCTAGAATCGTTAAAAGAAAGTCAATTGACGACGGAAAGGAAGTGACTATTTATACTTCTAAAAATCCAATTAAAGGCTACCAATTGGGAACCACAGAATTTGTTACTTTAACATCTAAAGATGGTAGTGATTTATTTGGTCGTATTATAAAACCAGCAAACTTTGATCAAACTAAAAAATATCCTGTTTTAGTTTATGTTTATGGTGGCCCGCATGCCCAAATGGTGACCAACTCATGGTTAGGGGGTTCTAATCTTTGGATGCAATGGATGGCAGCTGAGCAAGATTACATCGTTTTTACAATAGACAATCGAGGCTCTGAAAATAGAGGCTTCGCTTTCGAAAGTATTATACATAGACAAGCAGGTGAAGCAGAGATGGAAGATCAATTAACAGGAGTGGACTTTTTAAAGTCCTTGAATTACGTGGATGGAAATAGGTTATCTGTTTTCGGTTGGAGTTATGGTGGATTTATGGCAAATTCACTGATGCTAAGACATCCTGGAGTATTTACCACAGCTGTTGCAGGAGGCCCTGTTACCGATTGGAAATACTATGAGATTATGTATGGTGAACGTTATATGGATCGTTGGCAGGACAATGAAGAAGGCTTCGAAAAAGCAAGAGTTCATAATTATGTGAAAAATCTTGATGGCAAACTACTAGAAATCATCGGTAGTATAGATCCTGTTGTGGTACCTCAACACACGATGACTTTACTTCAAGAATTTGTGAAAAATAAAGTACAAGTAGATTTTTTAAGCTATCCTATGCATCCGCATAATGTTAGAGGTTTAGATCGAGCACATCTAATGAAAAAGGTATTGGATTACGTGATATTAAATAATAATTAAAACTACTATTAGCGGAGGGCTAGATTTTAAATTTTTCGGAATCTCTTTTTATAACTTAATTTGAAGTGTCATATAAAAATTTCTATTAGCTGAAGGAATAATTCCTGGCCCAGGATAACCCGTAGCGCGTCTAGTGAAATAATAGTTATCTAAAACATTATTAACACCTCCTTCTAATTTGAATTTTTTATAGGTATAGGAAAATGAAATATCCAAAACATCATAAGAAGGAATTATACCAATCACTCCACTTAAGTTTCCCTCTACAGCGTTAGTGGCATCTGTAAACTGTTGTGATAGGTACGTGTATTGGAAATTGGATAAAAAGTTTTTGTAGCCAAACTTTAGTCCGGTTTTAAAATTTAAATTAGGAACAAATTCAACTTTTTTTCCTTCAACACCATTTTCTTCAGATACCGTGTATTTAGAATCTATTATTGATGTATTAATAAAATAGTTAAAACTATAATCATTGTCTTTGATAAATAATTTATTCAAATTAAAATCAATCAATGATTCCAAACCATACATAACAGCATCACCAACATTACCACGAACCGTTTTTACACTCCCATCAGGAAATGCTTTCTGTATAAAGCCAATTCTATTTTTGTAAAATAATCCAAAAACTCCAACATCATAGGAAACTATATTTTTAAAATTTCCTCTTAGACCAAGATCTGTAGTAAAACCTTTTTCATCGCTAATGCTTGGACTTATTGAAAAAGAAGGGTTGATAATGCTTATATCTGAAAAGGTAACTGATCGATAATTTTGAGAAATATTACCGTAAATTTCTAAAGCATCAACAGGCTTATATCCTATTCCTAAACCAAGAAGTGCAAGCGAACGCTTCCTTACTTCACTATTATCTATAGTTTCGTTTAAAATAACGTTTCCAGCTGCATCTGTATTTATATTTTTATAAAAACCTTTACTTTCTGTTTTTATATATTCAAAACGAAATCCAGGAGTAATGGATAATTTATCATTTAGATATAAAATATTTTCTCCAAATACCGCGATATTTACATTTGGATAGGTATAATTAGACTGATTTCCGTAATTAGGATATTCTTCCAACTGAAAATCAAAATTTGGGTCTGTTCCTTCAGATCCGGGTCCTTGCTGATCAGTATTATCTGCTTTGTAATATTTAAAACCTAATAACATTGTAGCTTTTTTATTGAAAAACTTATATTTATTTAGAATTCTTGTTTCAAAACCAAAATTGTTAAAATCACCTTTTATAAGATCTCTTTCTTCTAAAGTGTCTATTTGGTCAACCCTATTCGTTCTAAAACCAAGAGAATATCTTGAAGCATTTAAACCAAAAGCATTAAAAGTAAAATTGATATTCTCTGAAAATTTATGTTCAAACTTTAAATTATACAACAACCAATCTACTTGAAACCAATTTCTAGCCCGATTACTCTGAAAAGGATTAGAATTAAACATTTGATCAGTTAATCCGCCAGCTTGTTGAGCTAAATAATTCAAATAGGTGATTTCTCCACTAATTTTAGTAGCGCTTTTAATTTGATAGCCTATATGAGCATAAATATTTTTTGATTCAAACTTAGAATTGGGTCTAAATCCATCTCCTTTCTTATAATTAAAAAATGAATAATAGCTCCATTTTTTTTTTGTTCCACTAATACTTGTAAAATTTGTATACAGGTTATTATTACCAATGGTATTTCTAGTAATAAACTCGAAGGGTTTATTCGGGTTTGGTGATTTTATTATAAAATTAACTAACCCACCAAACTGTGTGCCATATTGTAAAGAGGCCGCACCTCTTACTATTTGTATTTCTTTTAAAGCTTCAGCTGCTGGCGAATAATAACTTTCTGGATAGCCTAATACATCAGCGCTAATGTCGTATCCATTTTGACGAGTGTTAAAATTTGCTGTTCTATTAGGATCTAGACCTCTCCCTCCAATATTTAACTGCAGTCCAGCATCATCATTTTGATATATATTTAAACCTGCAACTTGGCTATAGATTTGTCTTGCATTATTAGAAGCTAAATTAGCCATGGATTGATCAACCAAAACTACTTCCGTTTTTTTTCCAGCGTAAATAGCAGTTCCTTCTACATCTTTTAACCGTTTTATTTCAAAAGTTTTTGCTTTACGTATCTTGATTTGTACCTCGGAAAGTTCTTCTGAGAGAACTTCTAGTTTTTGATTAATGATGGTTTCTTTAGAAATAGTAATCGTTTGTTCTTCAACTTTATAGCTATAGGAAAAAAAAATTAATGTTATTTTTTTCTTGTAGGTCGTAAATTCAAAGTAGCCTTCTTTATTTGTAGTTGTTAATTTACCAGATTCTTTACTAAATATTTCAATATTATTAATAGGTGAGTTTGCTTCCTCATTATTTACAAAGCCTGATACTTTGTTTTGTGCAATTAAGTTTAGTGCCAATAAACACATTACTATCAATAAATTAAAATCCTTTAATTTCATCGTTAAATGGTAAAATCCATTCTTTTGGGTTAAACGTTTCTTTTTGTTGGTACAAATCGATATTCTTATTGATAAAAGGTTGACTCAAACGGCCATTTAAAGCTACATAACTTTCAACAAATACTTGTATGTTTTTATGACCTTTAC
>Ga0206131_10000146_pt1 | contig 97525 bp, 92 predicted proteins | sample Helgoland_Spring_FD_148636 | JGI IMG/M metagenome (GOLD analysis project Ga0206131, IMG submission 148636) | Pelagic subsurface seawater microbial communities from Kabeltonne, Helgoland, North Sea - Helgoland_Spring_Bloom_20160517_1 | ecosystem: Environmental > Aquatic > Marine > Epipelagic ... | reverse complement strand
GATTTGAAAAACTTTTTTTATTTATTTAATTTATTCATAATATACTAATAAGTACATGAATATCCTATATAAATAACATGAATATAGCATGAAGGGTAATTAAATTAAATAAAATATGTTTTGGTTTTAGGGGTGCCCTCTCTAAAATTGCTAGCAGGTAAATAGGCCCAAAATTTTTAGTATGAACACAGCGTTGACACAACTGGCCCGTCACGCACAATAATTTGGTATATATATACAAAAAGGATGGATAAATGGATTGTAATATACTAAAGACCGCTTGTCCCGACGGGGAAAGTTATTATCTGTTAGCATGCGCCGAATCCAATACACTCTGTAAGGTTATTTTAACCACTGGTAACCATAAACTCATATTATGCAATGAGTCATCTGCCACACCTGCCACAAATACTCCGTTGCCCATTGGTGAGACCACCACACATACAGAACCAAATATACCGGTAACATCAGCGGAACCAACCACGGTCGCCCCAACGACATATTCCCCAACAGTACAATCAACAACCCTAGTAAATACCCATACTCCAACTCCATCTCTAAGAGGTTACAAAACCACGACAAGTTCATCATATAAAACGACGACAGGTGAATCAAAACTAAAGAGCCCACAAGATCGCGAATCATCTGAAGAGTCCGTCGTGCGCTATATATATGTAGAAACGAATTCAACCAAGGAACCATACACCAATGAAATTGGATCAGTCCCTCCAGACCTAACCGCACTGTGGGTATGTATGGGAATACTGGCAGCGGCAGTGATTACATTGGTATGCAAACACTATTTATGTAAAAAGAAAAACGAGTTGAAGAGAAGAAGGTCTATTACACCGGACAACCCACCACCGGTAAATCGTCACATGAAAAACAGAAATTCGTGGTCACAGAATGCCAAAGCACAGGATGTTCTGTTGCATATGAATCAAATGCACGATAAGCGAGGCATTCCAAGAGAACACCGAAAGTCTATGGAAGCCCTGAGGAGTCAAATACAGTCCAAGCGGAGAAAACCACCGGCCTTGCCGCCACATACCATTGACCTATCAAAGGTGGAGCCGCCCCCATCGGCCGATGCGAGGAAAAGATTAACGGAGATAACAATGAAAAATTTGGATAAACAAGCCAAGCCCCCTGATAAAAAAGTTATGACCATAACCGAACTTGCCGCCCCGGGTGGAATGGATAAATTAAAAGCCATTCGCCAAGAAAAAAGAGGTGTTCAAAAACTCCGATCACAGGTACGGAAATTGCAGAGTATAAATAAAACGGGTACACCAGATAAATGAATATAGATATTAAAGAATTTTTAGGTAGTAATTTATTTTTAGGAGTCCCCAACTTTGAAAAAGAAAAATTATGGCATGGGTTTTTATACATGGCGGAATCAAGGGCGGACGATGGAATAAAAATTGGTTTCACCAACTATGACCTAAAACGTAGAGACAACGAATTAAAGGAGTTTAAATCACCTAGGTATATGTGGTCTTCCCCCAACCCCCAATTGTTAGAAAAGTATGTCAAACAAATATTGGTACGGTTTACCAAACCTAGCAAGAAGAAATATTCCGACGAGGTGTTTTACAATATCCCCATCGAAGTGTTGGTTCAAACCGTTCGGTTGATTATCCTGTATGTTGTCACGAAGGAGCAATGGATATCCGGTAAATCATACTACGAAAATCTGTACAAATATTTTGGTGGTCCGCCCTTCAATGTGATAAAGTCCGACGAGGAATATCGGGCCAGTTCCATAGACGATACGGATGGATACCCCTTGGATACGCGTGTTATTATAGATCATGACGACGGGAACAAATATTACGGAAAGGTCATAGCAGAAAAGGTGTTACAAAACACGAAGAAATTCGATGAAATAGTGGTGTATAAAATAGAATACGAAGACACCGATGAATTTGAAGAAGTACCGGCTCCATGGGTAACACCATTGTATGCCAATGATATAGAAGGAGTATTCGATTTAAAACAAGCGTACAGGGATTGTGATATAAACATAATAGATTTAAAATTTTAACGTGCTTGTTGTGCCAATAATATTAAATCCGCCGATTTATTGACCGGTGGTTGTTCGTACAACGGTAATATTTCCTCGTAGTTCTCCGTGATATATTTAATACCATACATGCCAATCTTTCCTTGGATGTACATGGGTTGATATTTCAATTTACAGTTCCCGATGGTACTGTATGCTTTGTGTCTTGCTAGATGCATTTGCATCACCATCATACTGGGGAATATTTCCATATCGGTGGTGTTCATCATTTTCTGTAAATGATTCTTATAACAATTTCTCCATGTGCCGTATTCTTTTTCCATTGTCTCCAACAATTGGGTGTCCTTCTTCCTCATTTTAAACTTCATCTGTTTCAGCGCATGGTGTTCCAACGCTGCCCGTAACATGATGGCGGTATTGTGATCTCCATTGCGGTGGGCCAACTCCAACACATCCATAAAATACCGATAGTTTTGACGCATTTCAAATGCCTTTGCCATGCGACTATCCTTTGATAAAATCGCATAAATCACATTGAAGATTGAATTGTCAATAAACTTGTTGACCATGGTTTTTTTGATCGGATCTGCGGAACATGCGAACAGTTGTTTGGATGCATTTTCACAGGATTCGGCCATTTCCAACAATTTATCATCGTATTCGGAGTGAAACAAACACGACAACATTTGGCGGATTTTGGAAGGTTCTGGCATATGCGCCATGTTAAATAAGCGAAATCCATCGCTCGATAGGCGTCGCCGCGGCATTTACGAGGTAATTTTTTCCCTTATATATGTCCTTTTTTATTCCAGAAACAATGCAACTCGATGTCAGCTTTGCCAATCCTGTCGGGCCATATAAAAACCCACTCAACTATATCCCCCGTACGTACTGTCATGTAGAATTGTCCTTTCATACTACGGCCACCACCTTCCGAAGACAACTTACACAATATATCGAAGGGTCCCATTCGCCCGGTGATGTTCAGGTGTTAATGAATCGTATAAGAAGATACAATGGCAAGTTGATTGTTTGCTTTTATATCAACTGGGGGGAAACAGTCTCTTGTAGGTATTTGTCTGAATTGGTAACGGATCCTTACCTTCGCCCTCCAGAAAAACCAATATACGATAACATACCAATCAAAATTTCAATGGAACAGAGCGATTCACTCGTAAAGTTCTATATAAGGAATTTGGGGAAAGGATACGATTATTGTAGAGCAATGTTATCACTCTGTCCCATAACCCTACGGTCCCGTGATCCAAATAGATTTTATTGTGCACAGTTGGTATTGTATTCACTAAGGGCAGCGGGGGTCGATTTCGATTGCGACATGGACCATGTGTCACCTCTAGATGTATATAAACTTTTAAAAAACATGCCTATAAATAGAGCGGAAGGTAATAATAAAGATGGACCCGAATGCACCGACCCAAGCAGTGAATCAAGCGACTAGTTCTACTATTCAAGCCTACAACAGCACGCCTCGAACAAGTACCGCTTCCGGAACTTTCCCCAAGTTTGTAGCAGAACACTACCATAAGAATCGGGGGTCTTCCCACGCGGATACAATGAAGAATGTAGCGAGTCAATATAAAAATACTACCTTTTATAAATAATTATAATTTTAATTTAGTATGAAAATTAAGACTTGGTACCAACGCTATAGCACTTTGTAGACCTTCTCCGAATATTCCAACAAGAAATGACCGACAGTTTGTTCCCACCAACGAATATTTTATACCGGGAGTTGTACATGCTATTCGATTGGAATTACCAGTGGAAGATTTCATAAGACTACATGTACTTTCACACATTAGTTCACCAACACCGCAAAAAATATCGTTGAATATTTTTGCCGTATTCTCAGTCAATTCTTCTGTGTGTGATATATATTCTGCGTCCGGTTGTTGCAACAACGGGTCAGGAATCCATAATTCCGCGTCTTCTGAGTCTCCACACATGGTCTTAAAGGTTTCCCATATTTTCGCACCTCCCTTGGGATAAAAACCAATCAACATACTTTTCCCATCGGTTGAAAATATTTCACACCCTACATGCACACCATTCTTTTTGAATTTAACAAGTTGTTCCTTTTTACATGTAAACATAGTTTTTTTTATTTCTTCGTAGGTAGACATATTTGATAAGATAATGTGTTATATTTATAATAATTATTAACTGTAAGATTGAGCCGCACATGTGTTCGGGTCTTCAAACGCCTGACAAACCTTCCTGTAATATTCCATGATTCTGTCGCATTGTTCGGCATTATTACCCAATCTCACTCCACGGCAGCAATGTAACCCTGCTCCAGTAGTACCAAAGCGTGGACGAATATCATGCGATGCATCTGTGTTTCCGGAACACGATTTGCATATTCTAGTAGGAGTATTCTCGTATTCATATTCGCCCGCCTTGCAACATGCGGTGTTTGCTTGGTTATTAATGCCCTCTCTGGCAATATCTCCCGCCAAATTAAATTCACCGGCAGCGCATGGCACACATGCCCCATTCAAGACGCGCAAATTTTCTTTGCATATTACATCGTCACACGTAGTGTCGACGCCTGTACGGTCACTCCCAGCCTTATTGGTTAAATCACCCTCGCATGCTACACATTTGTTATTTGACACTCGTTCATTCACCTTGCACAAATTGTCGGGTGAAACACATGCAGTACCATAATCATTGGCGGCCAGACCCGGTTTACATTTGCATACATCGTGGTGAAATTGAGCATCTTGGACACATCTACTGTAAAAGGTACCTCCAGACTCACACTGTTGTCTCAAATTGACAATCGGACCGGCGCAATTTGGATCTTCTGGGTGAGCTTTTAATTTGAAGAAGCGATTCTGAAACAGTCTCCTCCTGTTGATATTGCCATTGGTGTTTGAGGTTCCATTCAATATCTTGTTACCATCGCATTCGGCGGTGATGGTACCGTTCGCATGATGGCAAGCGGTTAGCTCTGTACACATCCATGTTTGAAAAGTGGCACAGATTACACCTGTATCTGGTTTCATTAGAATGGTTTTTTCCGACTGAAATTCACCATCCGCATTGGTCGGTTTGGTCAATAAAATATTAGACTTGGCTGCTTCAGAGGTCGGTTGTGTTGGAATATAACGAACTCCTTCGTCCACCAATTTCACAATTCGGTCCACGCTACCACCAGTAGCAAATAACATCGCTAAAATATCATTCACGGTGGTAGTTTTTTCCATGGTCGAATTGGCCTGATTGTAAGTCGCCACACCAATATCACATACACACTTTGTACCCTTTCCAGTCTCTACTTTACAAGAGGTCGCCAAGGGCTTATGGGAACACTGGTAGGCCAAACAGGTCTCCGTCTTGGTTTCTGCCGTAGTCATTTCCTTTCCCTCAATTTCATCGATCACATACAACTCAATTCCTTCAGAGGCAACTACGGAACCAGAATTGGTAAAGTTACCCTCTATGATTTTAACCCTTGGTTTATTAGCCGAATCGGTCTGAATGTCCAAAGCAGCGGCGTCTTCAAACACCGTGTTCTCTACAATCAGTTCGCGCTTACATTGGCTAGCAGAGCAAGCCTTTGAATTAAATTTCACCGGGGCACTAGCGTGACCCTTGAAGTTTGACCTCTCAATCTGTACCGATGATTTCACCGCATCAATTCCTTCTCCTCCATTGGTAGTAACATCTTCAAATACACTGGTAGCATCTTGAATGTCTGCCAGTTTACCACCTCCAGTAACCGTTACTCCTCTTACCAGAACCGCACCACCGTTCTGTTTGATAACATTCCCACTGTTGCTAATGGTAGAATCTGCCAGAGATACATCTCCACCGTTAACACCTTCAAAAATATCACCCTTTGTGTTATCAATGGCTACATTTTGTGCTATAATACCACCCCCGTCCGTTTTAAACAGGGCACCAGACTGAGTATTTCTCCCATTGTCTTGCAACCAAATTCCATTGAGATCAATGGTCCCGGTTGTACTCTTTGCAAATGGATTGTCCGTAGTAATATCGGTGATCTCAATGCCAGAAATACTTAAAGGCCATATAGTGGCATCAATAGCAGAGGCCAGTGAACTATCCATGCTAACTATGATATTTTCACTGGAACGCAATCTAGCAGTGGCTACACCAATACTGGTTGGACCGTTAAGAGAAACCTGAGAGTTGAATTGGCATGGTCCCCCAATGTATAGGGCACCTCTGGTACCACCCAATGCACAGGCTTCCCATGTTACCACCAATTTGCCCACCATGTCCGGATGGGATGTACAGACGTAGTAGTACGTCCCGGCCTTTCTGGGTTTCCAAACAATATTGGCAGAGCCCTGTTCGGAGTCTACATTCGAAACACTACTTGTTGGCAAACTGGACCATGTCCCTGTACTACAGGAAGGACAATCTGCTGCTGATACAACGCGTAGCGGATGACCAGCTGAATCACGCAAAAAGGTGTACAACTGACCAACCTTTAATTGAATATCTGGATCATTCTGTGCATTATACACAAAGTCGCTGTTTCCATTGTTTGTGAATGCCAAGGTCAGACCCTGTGTATTACAATAGGTGTTACCATTGTCCGGGTCGTCACCGGCTGGTCTTACTTCACCCGTAGCACATGCAACACATGCGCCAGAAGAAACCCGGTGGTCTTCGTCACACAAGCATTTGGTTGGTTTCTCCAATCGACAGCATGAAGTAGTTGCTTGTAGAACACCGCCATCTTCGTATGCCGAAATACACGCGCCATTTGTGGCCGATTTGGTGTTACAGTAAAGACCGTTGACACATGCGCCGGCATCGGCCGGGCCATTGACTACTTCATCGTACCAGATAGCATCTTCATTTTTGACACAGGTTTGTACCGCCACACCCGGCAATGAATTGGAATTGGCTGGGCAAGTAGCACAACCAATGGATCTACCTTTCGAAATACCACCGGTGTCTGCCTGTTTTGCACCGTATAGGTAATATGGTGATAGTTTTTTGATTTTGTTAGTTGGTTCACTGTCTATCATGTAAATATCCAGTCCGTCTATCACAAAGTTACTTGGTTTACCGAAACGAGCAGTAGACCCACTTCCCGGGGCATCTCCGCTGGTTCCACACACCCCGATGGTATCTACCACAGAGGCATCTGACAATAAACGTTTTTCGAAACAGTTGTCGTATCTTGCTACCATCAAATGGTCACCATCTAGCCTTATTTTGTGTGGTTTCCAACCTGCCTCTGTTTTCCAAACCGAAATAGAACAATCGGTTAAATTCACCAGACTAATTTTGTCGGCATCCGTTTCTGCCACGTACAATAAGCCAATGTTTGACCCATCGGTAGAATACGCTGCCCCGTACGGGCTATTGAGTGTTACACCCGGACACTCTGTAGTGACATCCCCATTGGCAGTAATGGATCGAATTTTACCAGAGGAACGGTCCACGCCTAAAATATTTCCAGCGGTATCAAAATCAAATGCTTCTGGGTTTTTGAATTTTGCAAAGGTGCTATTACCATCGGTTGTATCGAAATCCCCAGTGCCAGCCAGCACCGTCATTGTACCATCGGGTGTTACCTTTAAGTATTGTTGATTTGAAATGGTTATTAAATTGCCCTGACTGTCAAATTTCATATCCATTACGGATGCTATACTGGAGTTTGACCCGACCCCCGGAACAGCTGGGAATGCACAGGTGTTCGGAACTTCCTGACCCAAGAACAGTGATACAACACCTCCGGATATCTTTAATATTTGACACTTGGCGGACACATATAAATCTTTGTTTGAATCCATTGCCATTCCAAGAGCTGCTCTTATAATCGCGGAGGAACATGAACCGGTACTGTCGCCCGCGTTATTGGGATTAGCTGTGCCACCAACTCCACACAAATCACTGGCGGAAAGTCCTGCTCTAGAATACCCTTCACAGGAAGCAGCTGCCGAACAAGCAGACTCACAGTCTCCTTCGCTTCCGCAGGTGATACCAGAGTATTTCTTCTCGTTGGAAGTGTACAGGTAACCACTCTCATGACCAGCAGTACATTTACACGGTTCACCTGCTACAGACTCTTGGTTGGCCAAACAGGCGGTACAGGTCGTACCATCGCCTTCGGTTCCGGCCGAACATAAACATTGGGTTGAACCCAAAGTGGCATCATCACCAGCTGGTCTTTCCGTACCGGCTGGGCATGCGGTACAGTTACTACCACCAACTACAGAGGTCTTTTTGATACATTGACCATCGCTGCTACAAGCAATTGAGTTGGAGGCTTGGTTATAATATAATACATAATCGCCCCCCATTCCAAAACACCCAGATGGAAATGAAGGTTCAAAAGAGGTATCAAGTATGCCATTCCAAACCTTGTTCGGATCAGCGTCTGCAATTGCTTGGCATTCTGCTTGGGACACGCTGGTATCCGGTGAACCAGAGGTATGAAAAGTGAACGAGGTGCCACCCGAGGCAGTGACATGCTCATTCTCTTTACATATAATATTATCACATGAAGTATCCCCATCTAAATTGGACACCGCTTCTGCTTTCAAGGAACCATCTGGGCAATTTTGACATGCCCCGGCTTCTGTATAAAACTGGTTTACCAAACACTGGTGGTCTGGATCACACAGTGTATCCGCACCAGAGACATCGTCGTCCTTTGCGTTGGTAGAACCGGCGGTACAGTTTGCACATGCGTTGCTCACCACATGTTCGTTCACACCACAGAGGGTTGCATCACAGGTGGTATTTGCACCTGATGCATCGTCACCGGCGGCGTTGGTGGTTCCCGGTGGACAGGCTTCACATGCATTTCCAGCTACACGCTCATCTTCCAAACAAAAAGTAGTGTCACAGCTCGGGGCGGTAAGGGTAGCCATGTTAAACACCTTCCCCGCGGGACAAGAGCATACACTGTCGGTTGTGGCTGGTCCAGATGGGTTTGTTGCTCCCGCTGGACAGTTGTAACAGGCATTTCCTTGAGCAAACTGTGAAGAGGAGCAGGGGACGATGTTACAAATAGTTTCTGTGTTATCGTGGGCATTGGTGTGACCATCTCCACAGTCAATACATACACCATTGTCTAATTTCTGTAGTGCCAAGCATTTGGTACTTGGACCATCGTTGAGAAGATAGACCCGTGTATCGTCTATGATAGCCAAGTCATCGTGTTCAATGGACACCTTGTTACCTTTGATATCGATGGATTTGTATTCGGCATATTGCGTTCCACCATTTGCAAACATATAGACTTTGGTCTTGTCGGAAAGGCCTACTGCCATGACATCATTGGACATGGATAAAGACACCGCGTCTACTGAAATATCGGCCAAATCGGACCACGAACCATCTTTTTGAGACAATTGTTTCACCTTTACAGAAGAACCGGATTTATAGGCGAATACAGAACCCCTACAGTTTACTGCCGCGGCGACTTCGCCGTCACCGGTGAGTGATTGTACTTCTTGGGTAACAGCACCCAATTTGTATATTTTCACCTCTTGTGCCGAAGGCTTGGAGACAATCATATAGTCTTCATGGTTCAGGTCAACTTTTAACTCATGGTCTAAGGAACAGGATGAAACGGTGATCTTGCCCACCATGTTGGCATGTGAACTACATAAATAATAATATGTACCGGCTTCAGCGAATGTAAATGCTTTGCTCTCGTCTCCATTTACATCTACCCAGTTTGTAACTGAAGAGCTAGGAAAACTATGCGTACCAGTTTCACACCCCGTACACTCGCTCTCCTTTACTACGCGGAGCGGATGACCACTGGAAACACGTTTAAAGTTGTAAGATTGACTTGTACATAATGAGATATCTGTATCGTTTTGTCCATTGTAAACAAAATGGTCGTTACCACTGGCGTCAAACTCCAGATCAACTGCCGCTGTGGTCATATCAATAGCATCATGATCCGACCATGAGGTACCGTCATACCTATATACACGGATACCCTTTTTACACACGGCAGCCATGTAATGGCCACCAAGAGACATCTTTACGCTGGAGCCACACTCATCACCGGTAGTGAATTCTGTAGGTGAGGCGGTAACATCACCGGCAAAAACTTTGATAGAGCCTTTGGTACCAACCGCCAGTTGCTTGGCCCAACCAAAACGATCCATGCCCGGGCCTTCTGCTCTGGCAACGGATTCACATGCGGTGGCCTTAAACGCCCCGGTGTGAACTTGTGTTCCCGCGGCGTCGCAATATATATACTCTCCATCGCGTTGACTAAAGTCAATATCCTTTGCCGCTCCCGCTATAGAGTTTTTATAGGTGTATTTGAAATTAAGATCACTTCTAAGACGACCCCCTTTCCTACAAACCGGCGATAAACCGGAAACATAACTGACAAGTAGTAGCAATACTAGGCTTCTCATTTAAACTATATAAAGAATGTATTATATACAATATTTTTTTTAATCCTACAGTATAAATATGATTAAGCAATCCTGTTAAATGATGTGTACTCGTATATTGACCATCCTATTGATTTTTGCGTTTGTTCAAATACAGTTGCGTTGGAAGAGAGATGAGGTTGTTACGCAATCGCCATGGTTGCTTCTATGGAAAGGGAAAACTACGGGGTTGACACAAAACACCGGTACAGATTTTCAATTTGAGGCCTTTTCTAGAAAATACGGTACCCCTTTAATATCTTATGACGAGATAAAAAACACCTTTACCCCCAAAGAACGAACAGAAGTAGAAATACATGCGGTGGTGAAGCTCAACGGTCCGCCGCTATCTTTTCACAGAGTTGTTATATTGGTGAATGACCAGCCATTGCGTACTCTGGACCTGTTTATTCCAAATACAGGAGAGGCAAACAGTGATATGATGGCTAGATTTGCTTTGGCAGAAAAAACCAAAATACGGATTCATCATTATTATGATTCGGTTTGGAATAAAGTCGATTCCTCGAATGGCACGATGACCATTTCATTTCGGTCTGGGATTCCAAATTTATATGATACACCGTGGGTATATAAATAAACCAACATGTAATAAATGACTTCTAATTATCCATTGCCTCGAGCCAACCAAGAATGTTGGACAAAATGGTATAATCACACAATCACTCACGGGGCACTGAAAAACAAAACTATTTTATGGGTGGCTCAAGAATTACCATGTCGTTTCAAATCCGAACAAGTGAAGGATATTATTGGTCCCCACCACGTCTTTATATTAAAACTAAATGATACATTCTCCTACGGTGTTATCGATGAAACAGAAACCATGTACAGGCTACCCAAAAAATATTATACAGCCTGTTTTCCGGGAATACAATATTCACAGGTTCCAAAGAATAACAGGTGTAAAGTTAAACTGTCGGGGCGAAGAACCATCGAATTGCCATATATTCCAGAGTCTTTCTTGGAACAAAAGAGGACCAAAACCTCTAGAAAGAGGAGACGCTCAGATGTAAAATCCTCCGATATTGAAGACCTTGATTTTTCAGTGACCACGCCCGAATGGACCGTTTTGGGGGAGAAAAAAGAACCAGAGGGGAACAAGGATGATATTTTTCATTTGATACGATCGGTTATTGCATACAGTGATAAGAATGAAAATTTCGATTTAAAGAATGATTTTGAGAATATCACAGTAGAACAGATTCAAAACAGCGATGAATTGAGGGAAAAAATGAAAACAGTTATATCCTTTATTTATTATTACTGTAGAGGAGAACTTGGATTCTTCCAAGAGCGGCCACCCATTTCTATCTCCGATTTACAATTGTGGCTTTCAGCGCTGAATTCTTAGCGTCGTAGATATAATAATTCTTGCATACATAACACTGTGGTTCTTTTAATAAATAATCGTCAGCGCATTTCTCATGACAATACATTCTACCACATGGACACGATACAACCACGTGTTTCATTTTATATTCTATGCTTTCCGCCAACGACTCTTCACATAGGCGACAGGTGGGCTTATTTGTCGAGGCTTTTGGGTAACTCGCCACCATAGTATCTCCGTGTTTTGCAACCAACACCCGCTTTTCTATATACATGTTAGGGGCGCTGTCCATAGACCGATTACAAAATCCCCATTGCTCTTTGGTATTGCTTTCCACCGCGTGGATAAAATCCGTGTTTGTAACCCATTCGTATAATTGTTCTATCTCGGATTTATACTTTTCAGGTACCTTGTTTAAAAGACTATCGCGGTGATCCTTTGCCTCGGATGCGCTAAAAGTATGTTTAAATCCAATCATTTTAATAATTTAAACCTTTATATATACTTTTATTTCTAAACATATGTTAGACTTTCTTATCGTATTCAGACATTGCTTGTATTAACTGCCCCGAGTCAATAAAGTGGCCCGACCCTCCCCGCGCATAGTATATAATGGTAGGTCCATTTTCAAAATGGAGCGCGTGGTCCGCCAATGTCCAATTATTATCCCATTGGTACTATTTATGACCATGCAATTCTTCATAGAATTGTATATACTCGATGGACCAAAGAATCAGGAGAAAGGTGAACTTGGGGAAAACACCATTGGACTTGGCCGATGATTTGGTATTGTACATAGTTGATTTTTTAGGAGCTTCGGATAGACTTAAAATAGAATTATGTTTAAACAGAAGACTTAACTCAAAATTGTATTATAAACACATGTTTGAAAAGGAACATTTTTATGAAACGTATGTTAGTGGCCTGAAGATTGGCGATATAATTATAGACCTTCGAAGCAGCAATTATAGCAAAGTGGGACTTACTACAACTGTCACTTATAAACACCATCGAAAACATATTATACACGACAGAAATATATCAACCAGAGCCGGTACCAGACAAGTAATCGGATCAATCATGGACGGACGCTTGAAATTGTTTCGTGGTTCAGAAATAGTGCACTATAGATGGTTACGTAAACGACGAAGGAATAGACGTTGAGGTATAAATATACGGTTATATTTTGTTAAATGTACATACTGAATTATATTCATCTGTTTCTGTATATTATAATACTGGTTGCATCCTATTATGCAACATATACACTGATATTCCCCCTGAACATTCTTACATGTGTACCATTCGGATGGTCATTGTATGCAATGGTAAGTATAGGTCACGATTGTGCACATGATAATTTTTCACCATATTCAAAGATGAACCAGATATTATCATATGTATGTTTAAATGGTATTGTTATGCCCAGACGCGTTTGGATATTAGAGCATCAATTTCACCACGCCAACCCGGGTCATCCCGAAGATAACATGATATTGGATAGCAACTCTTTTTTGAGTGATATAAAGCAATTGTTGTTGTCCAAACACGATACAAAACCCGTGGAAGAACTGGCCAAATTGCCGTTGATCGTAGCAATGTTATTTCTACCTTTGTATTGTTTACCTATCATATGGATAACCACACTGTCGTCATTTGCATATCTATCACTTGCAACGCACATCGTAGATCCAAACATAAGAGAACTGGACCACGAATCTCCCAAAGCAGCAGAGGATATAGCATTAAACATATTCCCGAAATCACATCTGTTCACCTTTCTAGCAGGAGGGTTAAATATACATGCGGCGCATCATCTTAACCCAAGATGGACAAGGTGGGAATTGATGCAAGAATCCGATAATCACCCAAGTAAAAAAATAGAGACGGTTAAAGATTACTGGTATTTAATTAAATCCCGTTAAAGCATAAAAAACATTTTATAAGTTACCCATTGTATTTTTTCATTGCCTAGCTTATCCTTCCATTTTATCTTTATTTGTTGGTCCCTGTCGTTTATTTCCTCTACGGTGATAACTCGTTTTATTTCAATAACATCGCCTACTTTAACGTTGATCATTTCTATGTTTTGGGAGTATATTTATACCCGATACGAAATTCTTTACGTGGGCAATAAAATCACAATCGGGTTTATTGTAATATAAATTATAATTTCATATGTATAAATGGGTAATAAATCGTCGAGATCGTCGAGATTAAATCTAAAAGGTCATTCTCGTAGGGTGAATTCCGTGTCGTTTTCCCCGGATGGTACGCGCATAGCCTCTGGTTCTAGGGATAATACGGTGAAAGTATGGAGTGTGGAGAGCGGTGAGTGTGTGACGACGATCAAAGATGACGATAAACAGTGGGTGCTTTCCGTGTCGTTTTCCCCGAATGGGCAATGGATCGCCACTGGTTCGGGCGATACGGTGAAAGTATGGAATTTAGATACCCTTGGTGTGACGACGTTGGAAGGTCATTCGGATGGTGTGACTTCCGTGTCGTGGGATCCGACAAATAAATTCATCGCCTCTGGTTCGTCAGATAAGACGGTGAAAGTATGGAGTGCGGAGAGCGGTGATTGTGTGACGACGTTCAACGGTCATTCTGCTCCTGTGACTTCCGTGTCGTTTTCTCCGGATGGTGCGTCCATTGTGTCTGGTGATTCGTACGATTTTACGGTGATAGTATGGAGTGTGGAGAGCGGTATGCTGGTGAGAACGTTGACAGGTCATTTGAATCTTGTGACTTCCGTGTCGTTTTCCCCGGATGGTAAGCATGTCGCCTCTGGTTCGTGGGATGATACGGTGAAAGTATGGAGTGTGGAGAGCGGTGAATGTGTGACGACATTGAAAGGTCATTCTGGAACTGTGTTTTCCGTGTCGTTTTCCCCGGATGGGCAATGGATCGCCTCTGGTTCGTACGATGATAGGGTGAAACTATGGAGTGTGGAGAGCGGTGAATGTGTGACGACGTTCACCGGTCATTCTGATATTGTGAGATCCGTGTCGTTTTCCCCGGATCCGGATGATGCGTCCATTGTGTCGGGTTCGGACGATACGACGGTGAAAGTATGGAGTGTGGAGAGCGAGGTTTTACAAAAAACCTTGGAAGGTCAAGGTGCGACTTCTGTGTCTTTTTCCCCGGATGGTGCGTCCAAGCTTAAATTTTAAATTAGTTTTATATCATTTTATGTTTTGGGAGTATATTTATAGTCAATACGATGTTTAAATGTCGTCCGACAGCTTTATCAGTTGGCCCGATGCGAAATTCTTTTTAAGACATGTGGTCATGGTGAACTATGGGGGAAAGGTATATTCTGTTCTTCGTGGCATTGAAGTCGCTGCTGGTGATATTGACCCTTTGAACCGTTCGCTCTTCATTTGCTACTGTGTGTTCATGACATTGGGGATGTATTGGTATACTAGGTTTTGGTTGGACGATTTAGATGCATATTACGACGACAAATCGAACCACTTCCTAACAAAGAAGGTAGGAAATATTCCTATTACATTGGGCGCCTCCATGTACTATGCTATTTTCTGTGGTCTCTTTACATGGTCTTACATAGAGATATCACACCCGGTGTCAATGTCTCTGGCCATATGGAACGCATGGTGTTGTATCAATTTGATACTTGCAACGCCGTTTATAAAAAAGGATACTATAACCATTAAAAGTAATATGATAAATGGAAGTACAAGAGGCATACGATGAATGGCAAAACTGTGTGAAATACCACCGGGTTGTATGGTTTATGCCTTACATACCACCTTTGTCTATATGTCGAAAAGAGTATGAACGATACTTAAAACTATTAAGATAATACACTCTCCGCACACTGTATCGATATATGATCTACTTCCTTCTCTGCCCATAGTTTTAACATCATGGCATGTTTCTCATTACACTCGTACAGGGGCAGGTTGTTTTTGAATATACCGTAAAAAATAACCGCCTTGTCTGTGTCTTGGATACAACCAAGGCCGTTTATCACACCCATGTCCCAATTTGGGCTGGTATAGGTCTGGCCATATTTATCTTTGGTACATCCGTACCCGTTCAGTTTGTCGTCTTTGCTAAACCCATACTCGTATATTTTGCCATCCCTGAATCGCACATGAAAGTATTTTTTACCGTTTCTGTACATGCCCTTCTCGCACAGTGTTCCTTTCTGATAATATTCGTATCTACCATGTGCCATAGAATCCTCCATTTCTGCCTTGAGAATACGTTGACCCGTGACATTATCGAATAAAAGAAGATCTCCCCATATTGTGCCATGTATGTACTCTCCGACAAAAATATACTTTTCCCCCATTCCATACCCGTGGCCGTGGTAGTTGCCATCGTGGTCTTTGTCCCATTTCATGTCTACTGTATCGCCGAATAAATTCATGGTATCACCGAATAAACCCATTTGTGTAAATAATTAGTGTATACTTTATACGACTAACAGATTGTGGGAAAAAGACGTAAAACATTGTTGGCTTGCATTTTACCAACGGAGGCAGCCTTTGACGGCAAAGGCAAAAGCGATGAAAAATGTCGGGCCACTTTGTCGGTGCTAACGCTATTACAGGCGTAAAATACTTGGGCATATTCCCCTGTTAGCTCTTCTAGAGACAGGGCCTTGATTTGAAAAACTTTTTTTATTTATTTAATTTATTCATGTTATACTAACAAGTACATGGATAACCTATGTAAATAACATGAATATAGCATGAAGGGTAATTAATTAAATAAAATATGTTTTCTCTCAGAGGGGTGCCCTCTCTAAAATTGCTAGAAGGGGAATAGGCCTAAAAATTTTAGTATGAATACAGCGTTAAGATAAAATATTAAATAATTCTAAATCGATCCCTCTGGGTTGGCCCATGGCTATATACTGTACTCTCATCTGTGCTTCATTTTTCCTATGAGACACTGGTAAATCTGGTTTGATACTGTTCACTTCCCAGTCTTTTGGTGAAGGTGTATTCCCACTTTCCCAGCACTCAATGTGTTTTTTCATGTCCACAATGGTCTGCTGAAGACGATAAACTTCCTTATACAACTCGGGAATTTCATCTTCCCTCTTCCTTTTTTTAGATAGCAGCTTGCACTGGTCTCTCAGATCACCCATACTACGCTTCGATTCCTTATGATTTACTCTTTTCCACGATGAATATCTGGTATAGTATTCTTCCAGTACATCTTGTAGACAGGCTTCGGTCCATGCGGTGAGAGAGGTAAAGGCAGTTACTCCTTGTAGAATAGCTCTTGTCTTGCCACAATAGCTCATATCACACTCCCCGATAAGACCACCACGCAATATCTTTGCCGTGAAATGATTGCCTTTAAAAGTGAAAAATACCGTGTCGTTTTCACTGACCAGCTTATGATGTAACATATCCGTTAAACTCATTTTCTATGATAATTTCGAGTTTATATACTATAAATGTGAATTGGTTTGTCACAGCCTCTACCAGAAATAAGCAACTGGCCCGACACGCCAACGGATTCGTAGGTACACGCGGTGATGTTCCCAATCTTAACATGGTCTATCATGGAGACGGGGGTCTTGTCAAAAACCATCTCCTGACCGATCCTCAGTGTAAAGTCCTCATAGCAATTGTCTGTTATCCACACTGCCCTCTTGGTATATGGCATGCCCTTCCTTGCATACTCCCTGTATGGTGCCAAAACAGTTGTATCAACGGTGGCCACTATGGTAGGACATGGCTCTATTATATGTAAGGACATGTCCGGTGAAGAGGGTATGCGATAATTACCATTGTTCATTAAATCGGTGAATGGTATACCGTTGAATTCAAAACTATTACAACCCTTGGCATTGACCACATACTCCCCTTCACCATACGCCGAACAGACTTGTCTACCGTTTGCAATGGAACAAGACATGCGTATAATCTTTCGCAATTTTCTGGCCGGTGTGGTAAACATATAGGATACAAAGAAACAACATAGGACAATAGGTATTGCACAATACAGTCGGTTATATTTCACGCGTTTGGGCGGGGGCTCCGGTTCTGGCTGGATGACAAATTGTAACTTCTTTGTCTTGGTCAAATCACGGATGTCTATATTAAGCTTGGGAAAAGTAGACATTTATGTATCCATGTAGTATATTTATACGATTGTTTTAGAGTAAATGCACGAATATCACCACTCGGACGATTTCATGATAGGGGAAGCATCATACAACGATTTAGGAGATTCACAGACTTGCCCTCAGGTGGGTTGTACGGTATTTGTATTTAAAAAACAAATGAGATGCGTCGTAGATAAATTAGGCGGTGCGGTAGGTACCTATTACGGTGATCCGCGCGATGTATTTTCAAATGATCCATCCGAATGCAATAAGGTAGATGCAATATGTCTAGCAGGTGGTTCACTTCATGGGTTGGTAGCAATAGCAGGGGTTGCACAGGCCATGGCAAAATGCAATATAGATAAGAACATACGATACGGAGACGGGGAAATGTATAAAATACCGGCGGTAAAGGGCGCTATCACCTTTAGCGGGGCATGGGGAAAAATAGACGATTGGATGCCACCCGATGCGAATCTTGGCACAATGGCATACGAAAATGCACTAAAAGGCAAAAAAATGGTTACTTTGGGTCAATACGGTGCCGGTAGCAATGCCGAAGTAGGTTCCATTGCGACAGGATCGTATGGAGCGCCCGGTGGTCAGGGTGCATATTGTGATTCTATTTTGTACAAATTTGGCAAGATCACATGCAATGTATATTGCAATCTGAACAGTAAAGGATCCATCCATGGGTTGGACGGGGAGATCATGTACAACCCGGTCACTAGAAGAACCAGCAACAAATTCCGTAGCACAAACATTCTTATTCATACGAATGGCAAATGCAAATCGATGGACCTTATGAGACAACTGGCACGACAAGTGCATGTGTCATGTGGGAGGGTGATTATTCCTTACGCGGCTCATTCGGATGGAGATGTTTTGTTTCTAACCTCGTCAGAAGAAGTAGTCATAGAAGATCCTACTGCTGTAGGTCTGTTCTTTTCAGAATGTTTATGGAAAGCCGTGCATAGTATGGCGGAACATCATATGTCGGAGGAGAAGGCCAGTAATACTTTAGGTTTTAAATTTTAACAGGCAGTACATTACTAATAAGTATATAAAATAATCATATATTGTTTACTCACATTTATTAACTTCTCCAAACACCTCTACCGCCAAAGCATATGCTTGGTCGGCAGCAACCCCCTCACTCACCAATTTCGCTTCAATCATGTTTGCCAATTCTTTACCTTTAGCATCCAGTTTATGGGTGATCTCGGCAATGTCTTTGGTTCCACACAATCGATTGTGTGACTTGTCCGGTCCTCGAATTTCTACATCCAAGTCCAAACCAGTACACACTTTGTGTTCTTTGCACTCTACTCCATCCAAATGCCTCGTTGATCCATCACATTCGCATTTTGACCCGGTGGTTCCTGAAGCACAGGTGGAATGGGCACGACCATCGCACTGACCGGCTTCGCACGTAGAATCTACTGCTCCACCATCAATGTTTCCAATCACGGAATCGATCGCTTTAATCTTAACCTTAGAACCACGCTTCTTAAAATCACTGGACTGTCCAGCTGCTTTGTTTCCACTCAAGGTGGAATCTTGGACCCAAAATTGTGGTTCCGCATTGGCATCTCCATCGAAATCAACCGCCCCACCATCGGTAGTGGCTTCGTTGTTTTCCAAAGAAGAAGATCGGATTCTTAATTTCTTACAGTTGGTGGTACAACCAGTCGATCGCGACCGAAAGGCTGCTCCTCGCTTGGCTTTGTTGCCTGTGATTGTAGATGTTTTTACATCAAACTCAGAGTTCTCAGCATTAAATGCTCCACCTTCTTCCACTGCTTCATTTGCTTCAATTACCATGTTGGACATGCCAACCCTGTTTCCAGATGCTCTCATGGCTCCACCCTTCAAGGCTCTGTTGCGCTTAAAGGATGAACCTGTCATTGTAACATCTTTGGTTGCACTAATGGCTCCACCTTCACCGGCGTTTGCCGCATTGTCTTCAAAATTACTAACCGTAATGTTAACTTCACCAGCAGTGCTAATAGCACCACCATGGCCACTTGAGGCACGATTGTTCTTAAAGTCTGAATTGTGGATCTCTACCTTTTGTGTCAGATCGTCTTGAATGGATAAAGCACCACCAGCTGAACCTTGGTTATCATCGAAGAGAATATTATTCAGGGTCACTTTACTTGCCGCGTTTTTCACTCGAATCGCTCCTCCTTCTGAAGAAGCCACATTGTCGGTGAATTTCACATTGTTGGCATCAATCTCACCATTGTCTACAAGAATGGATCCACCTTCTGCTCCTCGTCCTCCACTCAAATCAATGTTTTCAATGGTAAATTTATGACCACCGCTTACCGTAAAGTGCCTTGCACCATCAGCAGCCGTAATCTGAGGAACATCTCCTTCTTGAGCGCGTAGTCTGGCCAAACTGTACGTAATGGTCAAATCACCCGTCAAGGTTTCTTCTCCACTCAATTCGCAACTCTGTGTCAATGTAGTCACAGGGTATGTAATGGTACAGAACTGATACTTTACATAGATACGACCCTTCCTGAATGGAGTGGTGGTAGACATGTAATAATAGGTTCCGCCCAATGTCGGTGCAAATACAGTCACCGCAACATCTTTTTCCGCGTCGTCCAATCCCAATGAGGAAGTAGGCAACTCGGTATATTGACCCAAATCACAGCCCTTTCCATCGCAATCTTCAGCGGTAACAATACGGAATGGATCTCCAGTAGTACCTCGAATAAAGGTATGGGTCTCTCCAACCCGAATGGTAAGCGCCGCATTGTTGGCAAGGGTATCAATACGGAAGGCATATGCGCCAACCGCCGTTATTTCGTGCTCCGTTCCTTGGTATGCACATACGGTGTTTGCACTCGTAGCATCGTCATCGGCAGCTCTTGTCATACCAGTAACACATGGAACACAAACATTATTTTGTACTCGTTCATTCTCCGCACATAAAGTGTTGGTACACACTGTATCGGCCGTTTTATCATCACCTGCCGGATGAGTAGAACCCGGTGCACAGGCAGTACAGGCCCCACCCGACACATGGTGATTTTCTTTGCACAAACATGCTCCTCCAGCCACAGATTCTTCATTTGAACCGCATGCTGAGCATGAAGCGCCATTCAATTCATAACCAGCATCACAAGTACATACATCTGCTACTGCCGGATCACTTCCAGCCGGTATAATTGCTCCACTACCACAGGCAGAACAGGAGCCATCACCGTTGGAATAAAAGTTTTCTTTGCATGTACATACGGTATCATCGCCTCCTAGATCACCACCCGCCGCTACTTCGGTATTGGCGGGACAGGCGGAACAAGAACCGGTGGATACTTTAAAGTTCTCATTGCATGCACATTTCGTATCATCGCCAGAAGCATCGTCACCAGCTGGCCTTGTTGAATCCGAAGGACAGGCGGTACATACATTCGAAGCCACATGATGATTTTCGTTACAGGCGCAGTGGGTATCACCCGCCAATGGATCGTCTCCAGCTGCTCTGGTACCCGCTACACATGCCACACACTGACCATTAGACACATGAAAGTTCTCTGGACAGGAGCATACTGTTTCTCCGTTAGCTACCAAATCACCGGCTGCTCTTATGGATCCGGTTGGGCAGGCGGTACACTGAAGTACATTCGTAACATTCTTCACATGCTCGTTTTGTTGGCAAGAACATGGTGTATCCACACCACTCGAATCATCACCTGCTGGTCTCTTTGTACCTGCTGGACAGGCAACACAGGCGTTGCTCACCACATGTTGGTCTTCACCGCAAATACAGTGGGTATCGGCATTTCCCGCGTAATCACCCGCTGCCCTTGTTGCTCCTGCCGGACATGCGGTACATAAGTTGCTTACCACATGGTAATTTGCATCGCATACGCAATAATGATTCTGTAATCCGGAGTAACATAAGTTGGGATTACTAGAACCCACTTCACATGCTACACATGCCTTGTTAATGACCTTATGGTGATCTTTACAGAAGCAATGGGTATCACCACCAAAGACCTGATCGCCTGCTAGACGATATGCTTTGGAATCACACAACTTGCATACATTGCTTTCTACGTATTGATCGGTGCCACAGGTGGTTGGTACACACTGAGTCACACCCGCGGTTGGGTCCAATCCCGCACTATTGGCTCCGGTGTGTTGTGGACAGTCGTGACAGATAGAACCATCCGAATATTGATTGGCAACACATGGAGCTGCCGCGCATGTACCATCGGCCCCCGATTTGTCGGTTGCTACTCCCAATGCGTTTTGTTGACCAGCAGGACAATTGACACATGAATTGCTAACCACCTTCTGGTTCACCGCACAGTATTCCGTTCCAGAGCATTCCGTAACCAAACCACCAGCACTAAATGTACCACCGGTACAAGCAGTACATACCCTACTATCACCTGTTCCTGCTACATAATGGTTCAGAGCACATGGTGTGAAATCACATTCTGTATCTGCTCCATTTGGATCATCACCTGCCGCGTTGGTAAAACCGGATGGACATGCCACACACGCATTCGATTGTACTCGTTCATTCGCCAGACACGTGCACTGTGCCGCGGTGCTTGGATTGATTGGTGTAGGCACGAATCGACCTACCGGACAAGTCAAACACTGGCCATTACCGGTGGAGTATTGATCCGTTTGACAATCGGGGTAGACACATACCAGACCAGAGTCTATTTTACCGCCAGCGTTGGTGCCACTGTTTGTGCATGGAGTACAGGTTCCAGACTTTTCATGGGAACTTCCAGAACCAGCCACTAGGGGGCCGTACTCCAAGTCCGGTTGTCCTACCGCTACAAAGACATTTCTGGCCGAAAAGATCTTTGTAACACCACTGGTCAGGCCGGGGTTGCTGCCCCCCTTGGCAGGATCACCCCATGCGACTACAGAGCCATCGGTTTTGAGGGCGGCAAAAGCTCTAGCGGTCGAAAAGATCGTGGACACATTTCCAGTCAGGCCGGGGTCGCTGCCGCCATCAGCCGAACCACCCCATACCTTTACGCTTCCGTCCGTTTTGAGGGCGGCAAAGGCATAAGTGTTCGAAAAGATTTTGACCACGCCGGAGGTGATCCCCGGGTTAGAACCCCCGTAATCCGAATTACCCCATGCGACTACGCTTCCGTCCGTTTTGAGGGCGGCAAAGGCACCACTGGTCGAAAAGATCGTGGACACATTTCCAGTCAGGCCGGGGTTAGAACCCCCGTAATACGAATTACCCCACACTTGTACGCTTCCGTCCGTTTTGAGGGCGGCAAAGGCATAGTAGGTCGAAACGATTTTGACCACGCCGCCAGTAATACCCGGGTCGGTCCCACCGTCATACGAACCACCCCACGCCTTCACGCTTCCATCCGTTTTGAGGGCGGCAAAGGCATAAACGGCCGAAAAGATCTTTGTAACACCGCTAGTAATGCTTGGATCGGTGCCTCCATTGGCAGTATCACCCCACACTTGTACGCTACCGTCTCCTTTGAGCGCGGCAAAAGCTTTACTGTTCGAAAAGATCTTTGTAACACCACTGGTAATACCGGGGTCGCTGCCTCCATTGGCAGTATCACCCCACGCCTTCACGCTACCATCGCTTTTCAGGGCGGCAAAGGCGTAGTCGGTTGAAACAATATCAGTAACACCGCTAGTAATGCTTGGATCGGTGCCGCCTTTGTTCGAATAACCCCACGCCTTCACGCTACCATCGTCTTTGAGCGCGGCAAAGGCGTAGTCGTTTGAAAAGATCTTTACCACGCCGCTGGTCAGGCCGGGGTCGGTGCCGCCCCAACTCGAATGTCCCCAGACCTGCACGCTTCCGTCCGTTTTGAGCGCGGCAAAGGCAGAATACACATTTGATTGAAGTTCACCGGATCGAAATGTGTTCGAAACGATATCTACCACGCCGCTCGTAATACCCGGGTTAGAGCCACCGTTGCCCGAATCTCCCCACGCGCCCAATATACCAAAGCCGTTGTTGGTATATCCATCGCACGAAGCACTCATGGCACATTTTGTTTCACAGTCAGAGTCACTGGAACAGCTGGTGGTTCCGTAGTTGTTGGTCGATGACACGTAGTTTGCCAGTGCATAATGATTTGCCGGACACACCTCGGAATCATCACAGGTGGTATCTGCCCCTCCAGCATCGTCACCGGCATCGTTAAAGGTTCCAGCACCACATGCAACACATGCATTGCTGACTACTCGTTCATTCGCGCCACAGGTTGGGAAGGTACAGCTGGTGACTACATTGGCCCGATCACCGGCTGGTCTTGTCCCTGATCCCGGGCATGGCAAACACTGAGTTCCATCCGAATATTCATTTTGATCGCATGTGTCGGGATCGTCGCAAGTGCTATCAAACGCAGCTGGATCACCGGCATCGTTGAAGGTACCAGCGGCACACGCAACACACTGTTTGTTACTGGCATATTGATTCAAACCGCAATTTCCCCAATCACAAAATGTTTCTCCGTTGAGGTCGGTATCCCCTGCTTCGTTGGTGGATGGGGCTACGCATGCGGTGCATCTACCAACAGTTACAGCGGTTTTTGATGTCCACGATGGAGAAATACCACTCGCTGTAGTTTCCGTCCCATACGAATATGAGGTGCCAAAATTATATGTATATGCTTGAGATGATGTCAGAGACACCTGATTACCATATGTCCATACGGCGTTTGACTTAATGGCATTCGCTTCTTTGCCGAAACTGTTTACAGAGGCACAATTGGTGCAACCATAATTATTCCACCGCTTTTCCCAATTACAGCTACTACAACTTCGATAGGTAATGCATCCTCTTGGAGCCCAACCCAGATTTATAGGTATGGCGCCCCCTCCCCCGTAATAAAAATACAATTGACAATCCTCGTATGTAGTGTCTGTTGGGACATCGTTGTCACCGGCATAACTTAAGCCGTTAGCAACACTTCTGGAAAATCCTTGGCAGTTTGAATCACCAACACACTTTGTTGTACAATCACCGGCGCCATTGCAACTGGTTCCAGTGTATGAGACTTGGGTATTGGACAGGAATTCTCCCGATTCAAGTATGGAATACCCCTCACAACTTGCATCTGCAGAGCATTTTGCCTCACAATCTGCCTCACTGGTACAGACGTTTCCTCCGTAGAAATTTGTAGAAGTTTCGAAGTCCACGTATGGTTCAACCCTTTCATTTTCAGCGCATGGTACAATGGTACATTTATGATCCTGTTCTGGGTTGATAGGTGGATTGCGTATCTTTCCACCGGTACAAGCAACGCATGAACCACCGGACGAGCCATAGTTGGCTGGACAATCCGCATACGCACAGTTGGTGATACCTGTAGCGGTGTTTGGGTCTTCGCCTGCCGCATGCGTTCCCGATCCTCTACATGCCAAACAGTCAAAGGCGGCTCTGTTTATGTTGTAAGCATCGTATGCGCTGTTACTCGAGGCGGTTCCGTCCGACAAATAATAGTTGTTTGAAGCGTCTTTGGTAAGCCCATTGCATGAACTGTCCAAATCACATAGTTTCTTTGCGTAATCAAAGTCCGTAATGGCGTTTTCCGCCAAATATCCCGCACCATTACTGATTTGATAGTTCGCTTGTAGCGTGTATTTGAAGGATAACTGATGGTTTTCTTTGCATATTTGTGCATCGTTACATGTGGTAACCGTTTCGATTGTATCACCCGGATTGTTGTAGCTTCCAGTGGCGCATGGTTGACAAGAAGCTCCATTAGAATACTCGTCGCGTCCACACACTATCCAGTTGCACTCTGTATCTGCACCGGCGGGATTGGAACCGTAAGGGGTTGTTTTTGCCGCTGGGCAATTGACACACTGGTGATTGGATACATATTGGTCTTCGCCACACACAAAGGTAGAATCACAGTAAGTATCCCCGTTAGCATTCGTATCACCAGCATCATTGGTCATCCCGGTGGGACATAGTACGCATACATTGTCTTTTACCCGGTAGTCTTTGGCACAAGGGGCAATCAAACAGACGGTATCGGCTCCAGATGCATCGTCACCCGTTGCTCTGGTAGATCCCGATGGACACTCGGTACATACACCACTTACAACATGTTGGTTAATACCACAGGTACAGTAGGTATCTACTAGAGGATCGGAATCGCCCGCGGCTCTGGTTGCACCTACTGTGCAGGGAGTACATTGACCATTGGTAATTCTTTCGTTAATTTGACATGGGATAAAATCACAGGGGGTGTCCAACCCCGAGGGATCGTCCATGGCATCATTTATATATCCCGCGGGACACAGTTTGCACCCTTTGTCTTTGGTAAAAGAGGTAGCAGTGCCCGACACCAGCGGTCCATATGCCTTATAAACAAACATCATATCCGAAGCAGTTTCGACGACAGTTTGCTGGTGTCCATTTGCACCAATGGCCAGCTGTCCTTGAGGGTTATAACCCAGTGAATATAAATTTCCATTGCTTCCAATCGCAACCATAGAAGAACCATAGTAGAATTGTGACACGGCAACTTGTAAAATGGATGTAGTAATTAAGGCTGGTGTGGTTTGAAACCCATTCTCTGCTACACCCCAACAATGAAGTTCATCGTTCAATTTAATAAAGCATGTCGCAGTGTTACCAAGTGCCATATCCTTTGCATTTAGACCCAAATCTAAAGGTGTTAACTGCTCGGTCGAATCGCTTACTCCCGGTTCCACCCTATAACCACTTTTTAGCCCCCAGCAATAAACTTTACTGTTTGTTGCAATACCACATGTGTGACTGTGCGAAGCATATATTCTAGAAAAAGATATACCTCCACTGACAAGAGTAGGTGTTGTTCTTGAATAAGTGGTACCGTCTCCCAATCTGCCCGGATTATCACCCCAACACCGCGCTGTATTGTCTTCTTTCACAACACAGCCGTGAGTATTACCAAATGAAAAGTCAATAATACCAGATGAAAATATACTTGTTGGTTGGAAATTTGGACCAGTTCCAGAGTAAGAACCCATGCATGTCAACCCGTTGGAAGTGGTTAGGATGCATGTTGTAGTAGTCCCCATGGATATTTTTACAGCGTCGGTTATAGTTTGTCTTGATATAACTGGCGTGGATGATCCCGTGAAGGAACCGTCTCCCCAATGTCTTTGTTCTTGTCCCCAAAAACGTACAGTATTGTCCGCCAACACCGCGGCCGAAGTACCACCATTACATGCTATATCGATTGCATTGTTGATTCCGGTATAGACCCACGTATATACATCTGAACCGACGGTTCCATCACCCAACTGACCCTCTGCGTTTCTTCCAAGACAGTATACACTTGAATTGGTGAACAATGCACACGTGTGATACCAACCCATTGCTATTTTTCCAACTTTTTCTGATATACCAGCACAAGCACTATCCATCGTGCATTTTGTTTGACAATCCAATGTATCGGAACACGCGGTTAAACCATACATTTTTGTGTTATCACTGTTGTATGTAGTTTCCACATGGGCATTTTCTAGACATTTTTCAGTATCGTCACAGCTTCCTACGACGGTGTCGCCTACATCGTTGTATGTCCCGGATGCACATGCTTCACATTGATGATTGGTATTGAAAAATTCGTTTTGACCACATGGTACAACCCGATCACAATATGAGATGTTTCCGTTAGCATCGTCACCGGCGACATTCACGGTGCCGGTAGGACACGCTACACATGCCGCTGATTTTGTATAGCCATCGGCTGTACCCGATTGCAATGTCCCGTAGGATAACTTTAACAACATGGCACTACCTCCTAGACTTACAGTTGCAAGATTATCACCGACACTGTCCGCTGCTTTTCCACGATTTACCAAATCACCATAACCCAACTGACCATACGCATTCCATCCAAAGCATTTTACCGATGCATCGTCCAATACAGCACAGTGAAATTGAGACCCACCTGTTACAGCAACCGCAGTTCTTCCGGTCCCCAAGTCCACAAATGGAAGGTTATCGCCCATTTCACCCTGTCCATTTCCAACGACACTATCGGAACTGACAAAGCCCAATCCATACGTGTTCGCACCCCAACACTTGAGTTTACCATTATCAAATAACGCACATACACTCCTGAATTCTGGACCATCTGATAGGGATACAACCGTGCCAACGGTACCAAGATCGGTTACAGCCAAATTATCACCCATTTCACCGGGTTGGTCCCCCTGATCATAGGTATACTGATGATCACGACCAAGGTAACTTCCAGCCCCCCAACATTTTACCTGTGAGTTGTCCATTAAAACACACACATGACGCCTACCGGCAACAATTTGAACCGCAGTTCTACCGGTGCCAAAGTCAACCGGTACTGGTGAATCTCTATCATTTGAATCACCCTGACCCAATTGTGCACCCCCCAAACCCCAACATTTTACGTCTCCGGTGGACAGAATGGCACATGTGTACGAGTCTCCACAGGATATTTGTGTTGCTGAACCCCCCATATTAATTGAATTCTCCGGAACAATGGAATACGATGTTGTTTTAGGCATCCCAAGTTCTCCATAACGATTCCACCCCCAACATTTAACACCGCCATCGCTTAATACCGCACATGAGTGGTACATCCCGACACATATATCAGTTGCATCGGCTCCCAAATTAAGCGGGTCCGCGGGTGGGGAGGTCAACTGACCACTAACAAGTCCCAACTGTTTGTAAGAGTTGTTTCCCCAACATTTTACCTTTCCATTACTTAACAAAACACACATATGTACGGAACCAATTCCCATTTTTGATATAGTATCCGTGCCCATGTCAATAAATGGAAGATCGGTACCCATTTCACCCGGTCCATCTCCATATATGACAGTATCTCCCATGATTGCTCCCCCCCAACATTTCAACCCCTGATCCAATATAATACAATTAGTTTTTTGTCCAGAAGCCATCATGAATTTGTTTGTTGAACTACTGTAACCTTCGCACGAATTATCCACGGAACATTTGCTTTGACAGTCTGACGCACCGGTGCATCCGCTTACTCCATATAGTTTATTCACCACACTAGAATATTCCGATCCTAAGCGATAATTCTCCGCACATTTATCACAGACCGAACCATCTCCACTACGACCGGTGGGACATGCCTCGCACTGATTGGTTGCGTTCATTATTTTATCCGTTGGACAAACACAAACCGTATCCGCTCCAGTTGGATCATCGCCAGCTTGCCTCGTTCCATCCGGACAAGCAACACATTGATTGCTAGACACATGGTAATTCTCCGCGCATTTGTCACATGCCGAACCATCTCCACCAGTGCCAGTTGCACATGTGTCACATTGACTGGTTGCATTTAAAAACTCATTTGCGGGACAAACACATACGGTATCTGCTCCAGATGCATCGTCACCAGCGGGTTTCGTCGAGGTATCTGGACAGGGAGTACAGACATTACTGACAACATGTTCATTTGCTCCACATGAAATAGGATCACAGGTGGTATCCGCTCCAGAGGCATCATCACCGGCATCGTTTGAAGTTCCCGGTGGGCAAGATACACAGTCGTTATTCACTACACGTAGGTTTGCTCCACATAGAATAGGATCACAGTTAGTGTCTGCTCCAGATGAATCATCGCCAGCGTCGTTTGTGGTCCCAGCTGGGCATGAAACGCAGTCGTTATTGACTACACGTAGATTAGCGCCGCACAGAATAGGATCACAGGTCGTGTCTGATCCGGTTGGATCATCACCTGCCGCGTTGGTCGTTCCTACTGGACAGGCAGCACATGCGTTGCTAACTACCCTTTCGTTTTGAGCACAGCCACTAGAAGAACTTGTATCACATGTGGTATCGGCATTTTTAACTAGAGAATCACCAGAACCCGCGATGAGGGGTCCATATTCCGACTGTATAGAGGTTATAGCAGCGAAAGCTTGCCTCGTGGCATATATATCCGTAACACCTGTCAAATCTGATGGTTTACAGTTATATGAAGTTGTACCACTACCGCTGTCACAACCACCTGCAGAATTGGAACCCCATGTGACTACAGTGCCGTCCGATTTCAAAGCAGTAAATGCTCCCTGACTTGCAACTATCTTTGTAACTCCACTAAGACCACTTGGAGCAGCGGTTAAACTCGTAGAACCCCATGTGACTACAGTACCGTCCGATTTCAACGCAGCGAATCCACCATTGTTTGTAATAATATCAACACCTGTGAAATCCCCTGTAGGACTAGTTCCTACATAGCTACCCCATGAGACGATACTACCGTCGGATTTCAATGCCGCAAATGCATATTTAGCGGCATATATTTTTATAACACCGCTTGTAATACTGGGAGCAGTGCCACCGTCATCCGACTTACCCCATGCAACTACACTGCCGTCCGACTTGAGCGCGGCAAAGGCAAAATTGGTCGAATATATATTTGTAACACCAGTAAGATTAACACCTGATGCATCTCCGCCTTCGGTCGGATAACCCCATGCAACTACAGTACCGTCCGATTTTCGGGCGGCCCATGCCCAATCAGTTGCAACAACCTCCACAACACCAGAGCTAAGATCAACACCAGTTGCACTTCCACCCTGATCTGCATCCCCCCATACGACTAGTGACCCATTCGACCTCAGAGCAGCGAATGAACCCTGATTTGCAAACATATCAACAACATCAGCGAGATCGTCGGGTTTACAACTATAAAAGTTGTAAATACCACTACCACTATTACAACCACCGCTATAAATACCCCCATCTGTTACGACAGTACCGTCCGATTTCAAAGCAGCAAATGCACCATTAGATGCAACTATTTTTGTGACACCGGTGAGGAGATCTATGTCCTTAGTGTCATGATTACCCCATGATCTTGTGGTACCGTCTTCTAACAATGCCATGACGTGATAGTAAGTTGACACGATGTCCTTAACATTTCTAGCATTAGGGTCAGCGCCACCGCCACCAAATATAGTATCACCCCATGATTTTATATTACCGTCATACATAATCGCATGAAAGCTACGACTATTATAACCGCCGTACACTTTCGTAACACCCGATAACAAAGGACCATAACCACCGTTAGCAAAACTACCCCATGTATGTAAAACGCCTCCAGATCGAGTATAACCTTGACAAGATGCATCTACCGAGCATTTTTGTCCACAATCAGTAGAATTGTCACATGCTGTTGAACCGTATTTTACAGAATCATCTATAAGATAACCCAAAGAATTAATCGCACTTGGGTCGTCTCCCTTTAGTTTAAAAGATTTACCGAACCCGGAAGACTTTGATCCATACCGTAATCCCTGAAATGACACGAAAGCAAACCCGTGTTTGGATGTAAATACATGTGAAATACCAGCTCCGACATTGATGTGTTTCACATTATTTTGGGTTCCGGACCCACCGTAGCCCGCACTACCCCATGCGACGACACTGCCGTCCGTTTTAAGACCAGCAAATGCACCATGAGTTGCATATATGTTGGAAAATCCAGATCCAATTCCCGGATCTTTTCCACCAAAACCAGAAGAACCCCATACCTTTACGCTTCCGTCCGTTTTGAGGGCGGCAAAGGCATAGTAGGTCGAAAAGATTTTGACCACGCCGCCAGTAATACCCGGGTCGGTCCCACCGTTACCTGTGTTACCCCATGCGACGACACTGCCGTCGGATTTAAGAGCAGCAAAGGCATCACTGTTCGAAACAATATCAACAACATTGGTGAGACCGACTGGAACGCTTCCCCCGGCAGTACTGAGACCCCATGCGACTACAGTGCCGTCGAATTTCAAAGCAGCAAATGCATATCTGGTCGAATATATATTAACTACATCGGTGAGCCCAGATGGAGCGTTGCCACCATAACCCGAATCACCCCATGATATTACCGTGCGGTTGGATAGAAGAGCAGCAAAGGCACGTTCATTCGAAGCCTTCCACGAAGACGTATCATCTTTATTTGGAAATATTTTAACAACACCAGAACCAGCTCCAATACCGGGATCGGTACCACCGTAGCTCGCATCGCCCCACGCCTGTACGCTACCATCTGATTTCAAAGCAGCAAATGCATGTTTTTGGGAATAGATTTTAAGAACACCGGAGCTAAGATCAACACCGGTTGCATCTCCACCATATCTCGAATCACCCCATGCTACGGCACTACCGTCGGATTTCAAACCGGCGAATCCATAATGGTTAGAAGTGATAGATACAAAACCAGAGCTAAGATCAACACCGGTTGTATTACCACCATGATTTGCATCCCCCCACGCGATGATAGTGCCATTATTCATGAGAACCGCAAAGGCATTATCGCTGGAATGAATGCTCTTCGCACCAGAGGTAATTTCGACATCCGGTCCACTGCCGCCGTCAGACGCTGTTCCAAATGCTTTAACACTGCCATCATCCACTAGGACGATAAATGCGTATGAGTTCCCAACCATGTCTACCACACCGTTTATATTGAGATTGTTGTGATCATTCCAACCTATCCATGCTTTATAAAGATAGTTGTTATCTTTACCATAGTGATGAGAATATCCTTCGCATGATTTATCAGCCATACATTTTTGTTCACAATCTGTTGTGTTGGCACATGGCTTTCCAGCGTAGAACACCGTGTCGTCTGCTATAAACTCAAAGGGGTTTGACAATCCTTGGGGACAATCGGCGCATTCGCCACTAACCATCCTTTCGTTTTCAGTGCATGATCCGGGGTTGTAGTAGTCACGATCATCGTTTGTAATCGGTGTCCCAAGAACATTGTAAAAATTAAAACTTAGTAAGAGAATATAGAATAGTCTCATATTAAGATGTACGATTATGTTAATATATACCACTTTTTTTCTTAATCTTTAGTTAGATCAATCTCCTCTCTCTTCCTTTTCTTGTTGGGCTCGAGGTGATTTCGTAACTCTTTTAATTCACGTACCCACATCTGTTTCTCCGTAGTGTGTTCTAATATACCGTATTCCCTCTTCAGTTGAACTATCTGGTCATCTAATTTTTTAACAGAGTCGGGTGTAATGTCACGTAGACGAATGTCCAAATAGTTTGCATCGATATTCAATTGCTTACAAACCTCCACGCATTGTTCGTATGGTTCGGTGGTGATAGGGACTTTGCCTAACAAACACTGTTTGATAAACTCCATGCGGTTTGTTTTCTCCGTGATACTCTCTTGTAGTTTACCAAGTTGGTATCCTTTTCTCTTGGTGTACAATGCCATGCGTGCTTCGGCATGAGAGGTAAATATACCCATGAGATCTGTCTCTTTGATTTTGTCATTGTCAAAGACTACCCAATTCTCTTTGATGTTTTGTTCGAGGGATATTTTTTCACGAAGAGTATCGTCAATACCATCGATAATAAACTTAACGGTGGTATCCGTGTGTTCTTCTGTGAATTTGGTATAGTGCTTATCCAATTTTTTTAATTTGTCTTTAAAATTGGAGGTCCATACACCAACCGGCAATTCTTTTATGGTTGCTCTGTCGTTTACAACCGTCCAATCAACAACTGTTTTATATCCACCATCTGGTTTTTTAACCACTTTGCCCGTGAAACCCCTGTACCATGGATGTAACTCGTCCAAATCACCCAATACGGCATCGATAATGTCGATAGGGTTGTACATTGGGATATCGGTGGCCCAACCACAACCAATGCCCGATGTCCCATTGATCAGTATGGTAGGAATAGTGGGAACGAAATGGTGTGGTTCCACTTCATGACCATCGACATTGTTGAAATCCAACACAGATAGATCCTCTTCGCGAAATACTAACTTTACCCAGTCTTGTAATTTGGTGAAAATATAACGATGGGAGGCATGGTCTGCTCCACCTTTATGTACCGTTCCAAATTGACCGATCGGCTGTAAATACGCTAGGTTATTGGAACCAAGAAAGTCTTGGGACATGTTGACAATGGCATTACCAACATTCGTTTCTCCATGGTGATAATGTGTATATAGTGCCACCTTCCCGCTTAATTGTGCCACTTTAATTTCCTTGTTGTTCCCCTTCATCAGGGTGTACAATATCTTACGTTGCACTGGTTTGAGACCGTCGTACAAATCCGGTATGCTCCTCTCGTTAGAGGCTCTGGCGTGTTCCACCCATGGACCTGACACGAATGTATCATAGGTCCTTCCATCGCGATCTTCGCTGTAATTCGGCGGACGTGTTACAACATCTTTACGCCATTCCCTTGCAAAGTCGTCGTTTTTGAAGGCCCGTTGCAAACAATCTGGTGCCCCGGACATTGGGAATGTATATTTACCGAGATCACGGAACATTTCCTTGGCTTCTTTGCTGGTAGAAGTACCCAACCCCTTGTAGAATTTAAATCGTAATTCCGGATGTTCATTTATATATTCGTGTGCAAGTTCCTCGTTGAAGAACTCTTTTACCAGTGTTTTACCACGGAATGCTTTTACAAGAGGTGTTCGCATCACCTTGATGAATCCCGGAATACACAACAACTCTGGCCAATGCGAACCAAAGAGTGAGAACACAAGGCCTCTGATATGAAACCCGTCGGTATCCTGATCGGCCATGACCAATACAGACCCATAACGCAAATCTTTGACATCTTTGTACTTTACCCCGTGTTTGAGACCCAATGATTTAATCACATCGGTGATCACCGCATTCTTGGACCATTTGTCTGTACCGGCGGTGTAACCATTGAGTATCTTACCCTTGAGTGGATAAGAACCGTAGTGTTTGCTTCCGACGACAGACATACCGGCAAGTGCCAGTGCATTTGCAGAGTCTCCCTCTGTCAGAATAAGGGTGCATTTGTGTGAATCGGCCCCACCTGCTTTGGCAGCGTCTGTTAGTTTCTGGACATCGACCGAGGAATGCTTTTTACCATCGTTTTTGGACAGTTTCTTGTCATCTTTTTTACTGGCCATGCTTTCCAATACTTTCATAAAGGAAGAGGATTTCACCGCCGCGATAAAAGATTTTTGTACCTTGAACTCTGAACCAAACTTGGCGACTGGCAGAGTACAGGTCTCTTTGATCTGTGAGTCAAATGTGGGGTTGACCAGTTTGCACGATAGAAACATGCTCAGTTTACGTTTGACTTCGTATGTCTTGAGTTTCAGTTTCTTTAAGATGGGGTCCAGTTGTTTGTAAATCTGTTTCCAGATATAGTCCACATGTGTACCTCCATTGCGTGTCCATATTCCATTGACAAAAGACTGTTGTTGAAAATCACCCGTTTCATTGAGGCCGATCATCAATTGCCAACGTTTGTTGTCTTGTCGGAACACAATGTCTGACATGTATGATGATGCATACTCCCCCGGTCTCATCGTGATTTCTTCGCCATTTAGGAAGACCGTTAGTGATGGGTTGCATACTTTGAGATCGTGCACTCGACGTTCCATCATCCACATAGTGGATTTTGGTATATTTTGAATGCCAAACTTTTCCAAGTCTACCGCACAAACCACCATGGTCCTTGATTTGGTGTCTTCGTAATCCGTAATACATGGTCTGTTCACTTTGCTCATATTGTTCTCCCATGTCTGAATGTAACATTTTTTCTTACGGTGATCCCATATGGATACTTTGAAATTGGTTGCGAATATGTTGGCCAATTTGGCTCCGTAACCGTTGCGACCTCCTGTGAGACGTTCCTCCTTGTCGTCATAGTTGTTGGAGGTACGCAAATGGCCGAAAACGAGTTCAGGTGTCCATATCTTTTCTTTCTTATGTTTGACAACCGGCACGCATTTGCCATCATTGTCCACAATGAATCCTTTTTCATTGATGATGACAGTGATGTTGGTGGTCTTTCCCCGGCTGATGTTGTCAGAGGCATTAACCAACACTTCGTCGAAGATTTTGTAGAGGGCTGGTATGACCTTCAGTTCTCCACTGTCGATATTAGTATTGTCCCATGTTACCGGTTCTACGGAACCAACGTAGGTGTCCGGACGTAGTAGGACGTGATCTCTTGCACTTACTTTCTGATATTGAGAAGACATGTTTGATTTTTTCTTTGACATTTAATTAAAGAATATAGTTGTATTATACTTTTCGTTTTCCCATTTCGTCATCGACTTATGCACATAAATGGTCACGCACATAAATGGCCCGTCACGCACAAGTGGCCCGACCGGTCCGACCACAACGCTGTATTCATACTATTTTTTTTGGGCCTATTTACCTGTTAGCAATTTTAGAGAGGGCACCCCTAAAACCAAAACATATTTTATTTAATTTAATTACGGTTCATGCTATACCCATGTTATTTACATAGGATATCCATGTACTTATTAGTATATTATGAATAAATTAAATAAATAAAAAAAGTTTTTCAAATCAAGGCCCTGTCTCTAGAAGAGCTAGTAGGGGAATAGGCCCAAGTATTTTACGCCTGTAATAGCGTCTGGTAGGTACATAGCAGGTATTATGAAAAACATGTTGTACTTTATGTAGACTAACCATGTGAATTTGGTATCGGGCCACAATGAAATAGCTGGTATATATATACAATACAAGCATGAAAATGCGTGAGTTATTGATCGATACATGTTTTGTTCTGGTTATACTAAATTATGTATTCATTTTGTGTTACATTGCCATGAAAATGAAGGAGAAGATGAGAGTGGTAGAATACAAGGAGACACAGACCGACATAAAAGAATTAATATGTAGTACACATGGTGTTTAAATGATAATATATCTTACTCTTGCTTCTTCTACAAATGCTTGCATCGAATCAAACCTCGGCTTACCATTCAAATGATCTTGGCACATCTTGGGCAGATGTTGCGTGTAGTAACAACGAAACCTTGCCGGGTCTACCTTTGACTCCTTCATAAGTTTGTTTGCATATTCCGGTGTTAGGTATAACCCAAACAGAAGTGCCCCGTGTTTTGCAATGCGCGAATCACCCTCTAATGCTCTATTTAACATTGCACGCAATCGTTCGGACCCGCTTGGGAATTCTGCTAGAGTCAAATCTCGTATTTCTCGTATGACAGTATTCAGGGTGGTAGGATCAGATGACATAAAACATTTGTAAATGACATCCGCCGACTCACGCTGTTTATCAATCTGTTGTTTCTCGTCGTAGAATGATTGTTGCATTTTATCACGGCAATCCAACCTTTATAGTATATTTAGAATATATAAATTAATATTTTGTTTTGTATAATGAATTCTAAAACAAGCGACGCTAGAAGTGGCCCGAGACTATTGGCACTTAGCGCCGGTGGAGACCGTGGTGCGGTACTGGTAGGCATGTTACATGGACTGTATAGAGTAGAAGGTAGGGACAGGGTTGATTGGCACCAAATAGCAGGTATTAGTGCTGGAGCTATTGTAGGAGGGCTGGTGTCACAAACCCTACCGGAAACCTTTGATTCCAAAATGGAACATGCAAAGGATTTGTTCGAGCTGGGTGGATTTCATGTCATCGAACCACATACTCGTTGGGGCTTTTATGCCAATGCTATTGACGCATTATGGTATTATGACTCGCTATATTCCAATGCACCGATGCGTAAACTAATAACTGACAATTTCAACGAGACTTTATGTTTTACTCCGCTCAAGGTAGGTGCATACAATAAAGACACTTGTGAATACGAGACCTTTACTGATAATTTGGAGAATGCTATCACGGCAAGTGCTTCTGTCCCTATCGTATTCCCACCGATACAGATCGGACCCCATAAGTATCAGGATGGGGCATTGCGTCATATTATCCCAGTGGAGGAGATCTTCCAGTTTATAAAGGAACACCCAAGGGGTTGCGAGATTGATGTTATGATATGCTATCCAATCAATTGCTACGAACTGTTCTTCAAAGCTACTACACCAGAAGGGTATTTGCCTCTGATAGAAGAATCGTTTCGCGTTATGACGGACCAAATGTTGAGCACCCTAAACAATGATTTAAAGGAGTTGGCAAGGTATTTGGAAATATCGCACGATGAGATACGAGCAAAGGCATGTAATACTTTTTGTAAGGGTAACACTATGATTCATATATTTTCACCGGACGACGCGGTGTATACCAACTTTACCAACATTAAACCAGTGGAAATGAAAAACATGTACGACGGTGGAAAAAGAGTAGTAATGGAATATTTAAAGGGGTAAACATAATTATAAATGGCCACACCGTATCGCAACATGCGCGACAAAATCGACAGTAGCCTACCATTTTTGAAAATCGGTAGAGGTGAAACCATAGGTATAGAGACTGCCGGGCTGATGTTTCGTGGAGATTATGAGTTCACAGAGGGGTTGACACCATCTGAAGCAAAAAAACTAAGACGGGATCTACTGTCAAAGTTTAAACGGGTAGAGACTCTATTCCAAAATTATGGCTACACAACAGACACATGGAAATGGATAGATCAGGGTGCCGATGGCGCATGTACAATTGTTTCCTTTCTCAATTTACTTCATCTAACGAATAGAGAAACGCTAACTGGTATACCGTGGAAACAGATGGGATTTAAAAAATATTGGAAAAATATGTACTATGCGATGAAAGGTTATATACATGACACATATAAGTTGCCAGAACTCCGTGATTATGCCGATATGTTGGATATTGGTCTAGAACAAGGGGTGGAATTACATAAAAACCTACAAGAGGCGGCCGGGTTTGTTTATTTCCCAGTATCTGGTCTGGGAAGGGAAACAAATAAGAATCCTGTACTAGAAGAAGGCGAGTCCGAATCCAAAACACGGTACAACGACTTTAAGACGAAAAGGGTGTTACACCTGATTGGTAATCATATAGAATCACGTATTGATCGCAATATCCCGGTGGGGTTGTCCTTTAACGGTCATGCGCGCGTGGTAGTAGCATACAACGATACCCACTTGTTGTTTATGGACGGATGGGCTCCAAATAGCGACCAGTTTGTTGCAAACCAGAGGGGAGACGGCTACATGGACTATTACATCGATGGCTTCAGTACGGTGGAAAAATATATGGTGTACAAAGATTGCCGTGATTTGGTTTATTTTGAGGAAGCTCCAAAAGGAATTCCGGTTAAACGAAAAACTCCAACCAAGCCAAAACGGAAACCCAGAGGAATACGAGTGAAGGGGAAAGCTAATGTGTGGATAGACAAAGAATCGGTTTGGAAAGAAGCATTGGTAGTTAAGAGAGACCTTGAAACAGTAGGTGAAATGGACTTCCTCGTGTATTCTGTAAGACTAGATAATATCATCTGTGTCGTCTCCATAGACGAGCTTCGCATAGCAAACGAAGAAACACGGTTGAATGCATATATATATGATATATACAAGGACATGCAACTCTTTTCGAACTTAATTCGTAATACAATGAAGCAACGCGAAAAGCAAATAAAGGCGGTTAAGGAAATAAATGCGGTTATGAAGTCTGGTTGGTTTTCAAATGTAGATAGTATGATAGATGCTATGGTTTGCGTGGAGTCGAATGGAAGTGGATGCATGATTGAAACTGCCCAAGGTCCAATGGTACTGACTTGTGCCCATTGCAATATGACGGAAAGAGAATCACAGATGGAAAATGAAAAGTTTGAGTCAATGGTAGTGAAGCACGGTTCTTACAAGGAATACAACAAGTTCGCGGTAGGTAGACTTAAAGGAATCGCTTGGTCTGATGGTTCATGGGGAGTGGCAGAGACTGTATACAATAGCGAGGGCATGGACATTGCACTTATGAAAATAGTAACAAGTACCAAACAGGACATAAAAACATTCAAGGTGTCCAAAGCGTCTCCTCCTATCGGAGAAGCACTGCTGATGATTCACAACCCGTATCGTTTAAACCCTGATAAGGATTACATTTTGGTCGATGAAAACTTTCCTTTTCGTGTGGACTACGACGAGATTATAGAAAAGCAGGTGAACATATGCGTCAACAATACTTTTGGGGCATATACTCATCAAAACCAGAATTCTTTCTACGGTTCATCTGGAGCACCCATGGTCAACGCGGCTGGCGAAGTAGTAGCTATCCATAACTCCACTGACCCCACCAACGACGAATGGACTATGTACGCGGTAGGGTGGGAATCCATCCAACAAGCATTGAGTGAGTATGTTGATGGTGCACCGACAAGAGTATGTGAGGAACTAAGCTATAAACTAAAATTCTAACTATAAATGAAAAAGATATATTATTAAATGGAAATATTAAAGGGTAAACCTACTAGTATCACCTCTGTAAAATCCGAAGCTTCTTATGACGAGATTATGAGTGCTATTCATCACAATCAAATACCCGATAAAACACTTCGTGCCGTGGTGACCACTTGCAAGGCAAATCCGGAAAGGGTTATGTTTGTCGTGTACAAAGCGTACAGCAAGAGCGTTCTTCTTATTTTTGGGAAAAAACCAGTTTGTGTAGAATTAGAAGGTTCCAAGTTACAATCAATTATGAGCGAACATTGTCGAGAATCACGTATATATGTGTTTTCCTATGTAAAGTAAATGGCATGGGTCATGTATTACCCGGTTGCGGCAGCAGGCACGTATTTCATTGGTAGGAACATATTATTCCGTGGGACAACCTATGCAATTGATTACATTTTGAATGCCAATGCGGACCCAGATATAAAAGAAACTCACACGGTGGAAACCATTTCTTCCATGTTAAAAAGCTACGATAATTTATCAATACATCACCCGGCACATGAGAGTAAGAGGGCGGTAGAAGAGGCGCTAAAAGATTTGCAAGATGTTGTAGACAGGGGCAGACTACGACTGAGTGTTCATGAGACCGGTTGGGTTTCAAGGTGGCGAACTTTTGATGCAAGGCCCGATAACTTACAAATAGAAAGCAAAGCACGGGAGTTAATGTCTCGATTGGACATATTTACAAAGTTGATACAATGCCCGGAGTTACCACCCTTATCAACTGTGAGCATGCCACACAATAAGAAGTATCAAAACGACCAACATTATCACTCCTACACAGAAAAGACCGACACTATTGCAGATGAGGAGGACATCGTGCCAATCGCACCAGTGACTACTCTCTCGCTCTACAACGATTTCTCTATCCGGTGATAAATTTTCACCATCCAGTGGTAAAGATTTCCAAGTCTTTCGAGACATTTGTAAATAAAATAAAAAGTTATATACTATTTTTTTTTATAATAATACTGCCAGCAATACACTGAAAATAAATAACCCCGTTTTTGCACCGTTTTTATGCCCTGTGTTTGCGAGATTTGTTTGCGACATTTGTAACAGCGGATCATAGGTTGCCATTGTGTTGAATTTAGGAAACCTAAAAATATACAGTTGTTTTGAACCTTTGGTCTCTACCCTCGGAAAGCTGTTTGCCATAAATTCTTCGGTTCCATCGACAACAATACGATTTGACAATTCGAGTGTGGCATCTCCCAAGTCAATGGTCTGATTTCCTTTGGATTCACTTTTTGTACCTTTTATTTCAATCCCAACATCGATGTATTCAGCAGTTCCATCCGAACATGGATTGCAAAATGTCCAATCACTCAATTCAATATTCCATTTCACATCTCCGGGAGATACAGTCCATGTTTCTGTTTCTGTCCCTATTTCACCTTTATTATGAAGTAGGATTGTTATAATTCTCATTTTACCAATGGTATTGATCGGTGTTTCAAACATGAATTCATGAGCAGAGTTGTTCTGAAATTGTTTTTGTACCAACGGACCAAAGGTAAAATCTTGTGTGGCAAAACTTTGTATAGTATGCTTTGGATTTCCAACTTTACCAACTTCGTTTCCAGAAGAATCCATTTCAGAAAGATAATCCACTTGCATGGTGACAACACTATCCCCTCGTGTTATGCGAGCTTTTCCAGACTGACCCAGCACTTCCACCGAAGTACCTTCGTATTCATGTGTTGTCTGAGATTGTACCGTAAAAATACAACATAGAATAAGTAGAATAACAAGTCTCATTTAAATTAATTATTATATACATTTATACTTGAATATAATACATCGCCATTAACACCGCATCTGCTATATCGTCTTTTTTCTTATGTGTCATAAACCGTTTCATTTGTTGCTCGTCAAAGAATTTTGGAACCAAGGCAATGGATGCTTTCTTATTGTCCTTGTACACACCGGTACTTATCTTGAAATATTTGCGAACCGATAGTGGCGCTACCATTCTAGACCTATCCCAGAAAAAACAACGTAGGGCACAGGCTATCATTTTCATTCTTGCTTGCATCTGTCTTTCTATTAGAATCACATCGGCGTTTTTAAAGATGTCCGTGTTCTCAACCAATACTCTGGCGATATACGGATAGTCAGTTCGTTTCTTTTTTGGAACTAAATCCCAAATACAAATGGAATCAAATGCGATAAGATTATCATCCTGTACAATGGCATAACCAAAATTACGAAGGCCGGGATCAATGGACACAACTCTCATTTATAATACTATAAATGTAATATATATACTCCGAAATGAATAGAGCTCCCTCACCGGAAAGAGAGATTTTTCAGATAACCGACGACGAATGGACAATGGATGAGTGCGATGCGGAGGACGATTTCACACCACTGAAGCAAAAGAAGCCTTCTAAAATGGCTAGCTTGTGTAAAAAAATTACATATTTTGTCAGGGGGCCACCGAGGGCGAAATACACCGATGGTCTTTAGGCATAAGGATTCATGAGATCGGCCTGTAATGTAGGCGGTTCATAATCAAGATGTGTAAATATGGGTTCCCCATTCTTTTTATCGCGCCACTCTTTGTATCTACGACGACAATATACAAGCCACCCAAAAGCGGAAATACAGCAGATAATAATAAACAATATTTTATACCATTCCATGTTTTAAATATCTTTTATTATATTTATACTAGAATTTCCACCTCTTACCACACTCCGAACAATAACAAAACACCGTCGCCGATTCGTCCGCACTTCTGGTTTGTTTTTCAATGCGGTGAACCTTCTTACTATGGCATTTTGGACAAGTAATATCACCGTCTACCATGGTCTCTTCTTCTTGAATCTTTTGTATCGGTTCCAATTCCGCGATGGCTTCGTCAATACTCAGGCCAACACTTAGTCTTCGGATAACAATAGGATATTTATTAGAAGAATTATCCCACGCCTGCTGTTCCAATAATTCAACTTCCTCATCCAATACTTTGGGCGATGACAATAATAAATTCTTCGCCTGTTGGCGGTAATTGTCCACCATTTCACTGTCTAGTTTGGTATATTTATAGAAAGTAAATATATTTCGTGTAAGTCATAAGTGCTAAAAACAACTTACAGATAATAAAATATCCATTTGATATACTGGCCCGACCATATATATAATAATAATAGTCGGGCCACTTGTTTTTGCTTTGTAAGAATATATATAAAGCGCGCCTCAGGAGGAATACCGTAAATAATTTACAAGGGTATATAATACATATTCTTACAATGCAAAATGCCTAAAGTAAAAAAGCCGAAGAAACAAAATTTGGACTTCAAAACACTGGGGCATAACAATGTCCAAGTGCAAGTTCCCCCATTTCGTTTACAAAATGTGGTAAGTACCTTTTCCCTCGGCGTGTCTGGTCTGAATTTACACAAGATAGCATTGGATTACAAATGCCTAGAATTCAATCCTCAGAACTTTGCGGCGGCCACAATGAGAACGATTGAGCCTAGAACCACCGCCTTGGCCTTCGCCTCTGGCAACATGGTCGTTACTGGGTCAAAATCAACCATGCAAGCAAGATTGGCCGCAAGAAAATACGTTCGTATATTCCAGAATCTGGGCATACCGGTTATGTTTAAAAACTTTGAAATACAGAATGTTGTAGCATCGGCAAATGTGGGATTTCCTATCAAATTGAAGGACATCGCTGATAAATTCGGTCTATACGTGTCCTATACACCGGACTTGTTCCCGGGTCTGATATTCCGGTCGATTAATCCCAAACTCGTCTTCCTGATATTTAGAAGCGGTAAGATCGTTATTACCGGCGCTAGGAATGTTAGTGATATTAAGATGACTTATGAATCCCTATACAGAAACATTCTGGTGAATTTTCGAGACGATAAAGGGGCGCCGACCTCCTCTTCGCAATACAGGAATCTATTGAGAAGCAAGAGAGATACAAGCGAATTATAAAAATAATACTATATACCAATACAAATTTAATACAAATGAATCTACCTGATATTTTTGCCACCTGTGGGGCTTTAATATCTATGTTAAGCAATGTCCCACAGGTATGGAAGGTAAGGAAAATGTACACTACGGCCGATCTTCATAGTTGGTCTGTTATCATGCACTTGGTTTCGGCAATACTATGGTGCGCATATGGACTCATGCTAAAGCTGTATATATTAGGTTCAGAAGCCGGCATTGTTGCTTTATTGAATCTTGTAATACTAGTTGCAATTATACGAGATCGTTGTATATATAATAAACCTCTTCATAGAAATGATAAGGAGTATACTCAAAGCAGCTCACCTCAAACAGTATCAGCCCTATGTGGCACATCATTTCCAATCCAAGTCTGATAGTGGCCCGACCCATGTGCAAGATGGTCCGACACGGACAGACATGCAAGTATTATTAGCCTCCGGCGACGCATGGATTCCGAACGCAGAGGAGACAAAGTCTGTTATTAAATAAAAAACCAACTATAAAAGCATTGATTATAATTATACAAAATGAAATTCACCTGTACCAATCTACGAAAAACCGACACTCTGGAACATAAAGATGAAAAACTTTTCTTTCTGAATTCCGAAATCCCCAAAAAGCAGGTATACCTGTTTCCGGCCTCACTGACCGAAGAACATGCCCAATTGTTCGTATTGGTCGATGGGACTTACCAGAAGAAAGAGGTGTTACACTTTAAATCACAATCGTGGTTAGCGGGAATCTCCGATGACACGGAAGACCAAGTGGCAGTGGATGCCTTGAACTTCGAGGTGGAACAATTGGTCAAAGACTTTGTTACCTGTGCCAAAGATCTCGTCCTACCAGCACGTGTACACAAGACTACCAACATGAGCGATGTTGTATTTCGCGACAAGGAAGTATTGTCCGCGGAGGCATTGTACTACCGCAAAACGGACGTGATCGAGGCGATCTTCTGTGAAAGGGTTACTTCCTATACAAAGACCTTCGACCTGACCTTTGTCCTTACCTCTGGCAAAGTGGAAACGCATTCATGCATGGAGCGTAAACAACTTGGCGAAGTGGAAGCATGGGCAGCAAAAAATTCGATTGAATTTTATCAAACTGGTCCGGACCCTCTGCCATGGAAACAAATGTTCTCTTACCACAAGGAACAATCGTGGAAAGAAATAAACGATCTATTAAATCACATGTCTTCAGAAGAGGAAGACGGCAGCGACTGGGAAGCAGGAGACACCGACCCAGAAGACGACGATATCGAAGAGTATATCGACAGTGAGGAGGAAGAAGAAGATTATCCTTCTGGATCGGAAACCGAAACAGACGAGGACGACGACGAGGATTACGCGATACATGTGAAAAGTAAACGTGTACTATCCGATTCGGAAGACGAACCTCCAAGCAAAAAAACTAAATGTTAATCTTTATAAGCAAATTTACCAAACTCTAATTTTCTAGCAAATTCTATTCTAGGCCTTCGTAATTCTTGTATATCTACATCGGGTCGTATGGACCGAACCGCAAAGTATAGAGAACCATAGGAACAAATATGCCACACACTGTGAAGTATAGCATAATTCTTATCACTGTGGTGTCCATCTCGAAGAAAAAATACAGTCCCACATATTCCCATCAACAGCCCGATGACCATAAAGGTTACATTTCTTCTCGGGGTAGGAACGCACAGTCGATAACAAACATATACGGCCACGCATAAATTGATGATCCCGGAGGTTATTGAATATACCCATACAACATCCCAAAATATTGTGTTCAACACCGTGAGTGTAAACAATACGGGGATGGTCCACTCTGGAATCTTATCAAAAATAACCACAATTGCTATTAATACCAGTGTCAAATTAGCAAATGCAATATCCATTGGTTCTATTTTGTCTACATTCCAATCAAAAATAATTGAGGCATGGGAAGCAACACTGAAAACAATCCCAATCAACAGAGTGATTGCCAACCACTGTGTTTTCCACAATGCGATAATAAGAGGTGCCCCTGCCGCATGCGTTAAGATGATAAGCCAATCCTGTAATACCTTGTTTACTTCTACTTCAGCGTACATGATGATAGATATTAACATAATATAAACAATGGCAAATATCAATTTGAATATATCCAAGGTTTTAAAGGTTTGTGTTAATTGTATTTCGTATTTACTACCACTTAATTCTTGCATTTACATTATAACTATATATTATTTATACAAAGATTTTGCACTTGGATCACTTTCGAATTTCCCCCATTTATGAGCAGACGAGGAAGAGCAAGCGATTGTGTCATGGTGATATTTGCAACAGGTTGCTTTTTCCAAATCGAAACAAGAGTGAAATATATCTCTGTACAACGCCGCTTCTTTGGTCATAGGCGGTTGATGAGTATACATCCTGTTGGTAGACACTTGTTTCTCGGCATATTCCTGTAAAGAATCGATCCACTTGCTTCCCACCGCATCGGAGAATTGAGCCTTCTCTCTCTTGTATATATCTGGATGTAAAACATCTTTGAAGGCTTCACGTAATATGTGCTTCTCTATTTTATCACCGGACATTTTGTATTTCGGATCAATGTTCATGACGTACCGAACAAAGGTCTTGTCTAGAAAAGGAACACGACACTCGATACCATTGGCAGCCATGGTTTTATTTGTTCTACAGCAGTCATAGAAGTGGAGATCTTCGATCTTGCGAATGCATTCCTTTTGCATTTCTTCTCTAGAAGGACAATACTTGTTGTAAAGATAACCAGCGAATAATTCGTCCGCCCCCTCGCCACTTAGAATCACCTTTATCCCAAATTTTTTTATGATGGAACCAAGAATATATTGTGGTACAGAGGCACGCACCGTAGTTACATCGTAGGTTTCTATTGCATAAATAGTATCCATTAGAAGCTCATGCGCTTGTTCAACCGTATAGATAAATTCATGGTGAATGGTGTTGCATAGCTTTGCTTGCTTTCTAGCCATTTCGATATCGGGGGAGCCTGACAGCCCTATGGTAAAGGAGTGTATAGCCGGGTAGCCCTTTGGTCGGTCTATACTACTAAGTATACCACAAATAATAGAGGAATCCAAGCCACCGGATAATAAGACTCCCCATGGCACCTCTCTTGGTATTCTTCTTTCCACGGCCCCTACCAATATGTCACGAATAAGACCGTGTTCGCCTGTTGGTAGAGGGGGATAATTTAATCGGTACTTGTTCACCTCCGTTCTTGTTATAACATACCCGGGTGGTACAATCGCAACATTTTCACAAAACTCAAGTGCTTTTAGTTCAGAAGCTACCCAACACCCATGTTCAAAAATACCCATGTATACTGGAATCACCCCTATTGGATCTCTGGTCGCATAGTATTCGTCGGTATCTACATTGTACAACACATAGCCGAATATACCATCCAAATATTCAGGGGCTGTTATGGGTCCATGTTTTTCCACCATGTCCAAAATGACTTCTCCGTCGGATGCTTTTAAGTCTCCATGGTTGTATATTTCACCATTGAATACAAGTCTCCATGGACCTCTTACCAGCGGTTGTGTTGCCGTGTGAGGATTTACAATTGCCAGTCTCGTATGTCCCATCATGTAGCAGCCGCCGTCATACGTTTTGCACTCGTCTGGTCCTCTTGGCTCAAGTGTTTGAAGGGCTTTAATAAATAGATGACTGTCGTCCGTTTCAGCGAATAGAATACCACACATTTTATTGTAAAATATAATATATTTATATGTATAATTAAAAGGATCGTTCCATTTCCCGTAGTTTTCTAGACCAACTTTTTGTCCAGTGCGTGTCGTCTCTATAAATAACGCAATACTTATTTCTACAGGATAAAATATGGTACACTACCTGAGATACCTTAGAAATGGTAGCGGGTATATTTAAATCGTCACATAAATATTTAACCAACTCTTGTAGATCCGCTACCATCTCGCCTTCGCGTGGGAGTAGAAGGTGCCGGTGATTGTAACGAAACAGTCTCGGTTGTCTCTCCATGAGAAATTCATATAAATCAACCGAATCTGCCCATGTACCTACAGAGGTATCCCCCCAATGTTTCCATCGATTATCGATAATCTTGATGGCAGTGTCCACATCGATTTCTTCTGGTTCTTCAGAGGTAGTGCTGGAATCGCTGGTGTATTCATCGTGATAAGTATCACGTTCGTATTTTTTACGTGTCATGGTTTATTAATGGTCGCATTGTCTTTTATACCCCAACTTGGTCTTTCTGAACATTGGATTTTGTGTCCACGGCTGTGCACCGGCAATGTATGGTCGGGCCATCTTCGGATCCGACATTTATAAGTCGGGCCAGTTGTATTTATATGTTATTTTTTATATATCGGGCCGGTTCATACTCTAAAACCGAGAATAAAATATATACTATATAAGCAATAAATGGATTATACCAAATGAGTGACATTGACCACGAACGCTTCTTTTCACTAACCCAACAGGGTCTAAACGAACCCCAACAACGCACGCCAGAATGGTTTGCAAAACGGAAAAATAAATTATCGGGCAGTAAACTGAGTAATTTCTTGTTTTGCAAGACCGACGAAGAACGGTTGATATGGTATGAGGAGGTGTTCGAGGGGAGGAAACGGGAGCCATTCACCGAAGAACAGCAGGGTTGGATGGCATGGGGGTGTCAGCACGAAGATACCGCAATGGTTGAATTCCTGAACAGAAAGACCGATATCATGGCATTTGAGGCCCCACACGTTCAGCACAACAGTGTGGAATGGTTGTCCGCCACCCCGGATGGGTTTTATCAGATATTTGATCCTTCCGAAGAAGACCTAAAAATCACCGACCAAGGGATACTGGAAATCAAATGTCCCGCAAAGTCAAAAAAGTGCAACACAAAGGTTACCTACTACTACGTGCCACAGATGTATCTCGAGATGGCCTGTAGCGACCAGAAGAATGCCATATTCATCTCTTGGGGACCAAAGATGTTACGCGCATGGCGCATGGAATGGGACGAGGAATTCTGGCGTATATTGTCCCGTATGATGAATAATTTTAGGAATACAAAGAATGGTAGTACATACGAGACTTTTAAGAGATGTCAGTTTGAGTTGAAAAGAGCCTGTCATGGAGTAGTAGAGAAGGCCGTACCATTACATAGTGGGGATGGTTGGTCATTAAAGTAATAGTCTTTTATTAGCAATTTCTAATTTTACTTTGTCCCATTTTTCCACTGATCGTTCTCCGTATTTTTCTATATTCACTATAGTTACTCTTGCCGATTTTGCTACATTTGAGACTGTGGGAAATATGGTGATACCATCTGGCAATTTCACAAATGGATTTGCGAGCATCTTTCCAGCGGCATTAAGACCAAGAAAAAAGTACATGATCACAAATGTTATTCCAATGTTATAATACGAGTGTTCCGTATACCCGAGTGGCAATAGCATCAAATAAAAGAATAAGGCGGTGGACAACATATAATTAAAAATTGTGGGGGTTTTGTAATTGACAAGCGAGTCAATACTTCCATAAGGTCCGAATACGGTATCCCACTTGCCGTGAATAACCGTTATATCACCACCTTCACCCGCAACACGTCTAAATTTAATCATCAACAAAAACATAAGCGCATCCATGGGGTGGTCTGGATCGAGTTTTTCAATATCGTCGATAACTTCTAATATAAGAGGCTCGTCATTTTCTTTACTACGCATGTCTTCCAGTGAGAAATCCCCCCTGAAGTAATGCTTTAAAGCATATGGTAATATTTTCAATATGGCAAATGTCTTATACTTGAGACGAATAGTGTCATAGGAATCATCTTCAATTACAATATCCTTGTCGAGTGATGCGGCGGTATATCTGTCTCCCTCTGTCGAGACTGTCCACGCCACCGCTTCTACATTTCCTACGAATTCTTTGTATAGCGATATTCCATCTTTGTTCATTGCCATATAATTCCCCAAATTCAGCGACAACAAAAACCCAAGTGTTCCGGACAATATGGTTGTCATCTGTGCATTATCCTCCAAATTCCATGGTAATTTTATCCCATTGGTTTCTATAATAATGGACCAAACCACTGCTAAAACAATGAACAGTGGGTCCACCCAATTGGTTCTCCAACTAGCAAATGGTACTAGAAAATATCCAAAGTTGCCAATACAGTGGTCCATAATACAATACTGGCAAAATATAAATATACTCTTAAAATATAGATTAATTATTTTGTACATATATAAACAATTGCCATATTAAGAAATGTCAGATGACGATGAGGAAAAGGGTCTTTTAAATATGCGTAGAAGCAAGTATTTCAACAAACATAAATCGGACGAGATCGAAGGATTTATTCGGTCGTCGTATTACATATGTTTAATATTATTTTTCCTATTAGGATGTTCAATCGCCGGTACGGTGTTAGGAGGAGTATACAAAGCGGCACCACTAACAGAATCTATACTTATCACGGTCGCTGGTCCAATATACTTGGTACTGTTTTTAGTTTTGTTGTGTTGCGGACGTCAACCGGTGCTTCGAATTGCACTGGTGATAGTAGTTACCGTATTTGTATCCTTCATGTCGGGTTTTATCTCCGGGGCAAATTTAAAGATAGTTGCAAAAACGCTCCGAGATAATTAACATTTTATTCTATTTAATCCATGAAATATATTTTTATTTTACCATATATAAGTATCCATATTTTTACTATAGTTACTCACCATGTTTGTCATAAATCGCAGCGGAAATGAAGAATCCTATGATACTGCCAAGGTACAGACTTTTATTAAACGAGCCATTCAAATAAAGCCACATTTAAGCACTGTAAACGCGGAAACACTGTCTAAACAGATAGACAAAGGTATCGCTCAAAAGATGCAAACTTCTGACATTATTTCCTATTTGGCAGAAGTAGCAGCGTCCCTAGCCACCCAATCGTATGAATATGGTGAACTGGCTGGTCGGTTAGAGATGTTTGATTTGCATAGCAACACACCTTCTTCTTTCACCGAAGCTATGTTGAAATTGGAAGATATACTACTGGACGAGTTTGTATCGAAAATAAAAAGTTATAACTTTGATATTCATATTGACCACAATAAAGATTTCCAGTACGATATCATAGGTATACGAACTCTGAAACGGTCTTACCTTTTGAAGGACAAAGACGGTATCGTAGAGAGACCACAATACTTACTCATGCGAGTGGCGGTGTTTTTATGTGATTCTCCCCCCGAAGCAATTGAAATGTACAACATCATATCCGACGGTTGGTACACGCACGCCTCGCCAACTCTGTTCAACTCTGGCATGAAACAGCACCAACTTGCTTCCTGCTTTCTCATGTCCATGAAGGATGACAGCATCGAGGGTATCTATGACACCCTAAAAGAAGTAGCTCTTATTAGTAAGAGTGCAGGCGGCATAGGGATTGATGTTAGCAACATCCGGGCTAAAGGAACACCGATTAAAGGAACCAATGGTACCAGCAATGGTCTGGTACCTATGTTGAGAGTATTTAATAACACCGCGAGGTATGTTGATCAGGGAGGCAACAAAAGGAAAGGATCATTTGCAATATATATTGAGCCATGGCACAAAGATGTTCACGATGTATTAAAATTAAAGTTGAATCACGGACTGGAAGAAGAAAGAGCCAGAGACCTCTTTTATGCGCTGTGGATCCCGGACGAATTCATGAGAAGGGTTGAAGCAGATGAAAAATGGTCTCTGTTTTGTCCCACCGAAGCACCCAAGTTACAGGATGCATATGGCGAAGAATTCGATAAATTATATAGGCACTATGAACAGACTGTTACCAGTAGTAAAGTAATCAATGCCCGTGATCTATGGATGCAAATATGTACAACGCAGATAGAGACTGGTACTCCCTACCTTCTATACAAAGATGCATGTAACCTGAAAAGTAACCAAAACAATTTAGGTACCATTCGAGGAAGTAATCTGTGTTGCGAGATTGTAGAATACCACGACAAAGACGAGACAGCGGTGTGTACGCTTGCATCCATTGCCCTACCAAAATTTGTCACACAACATGGTTTTAACTTTGATCGGTTGGTAGAAATGGCCGGCATTGTTACCACCAATTTAAACAAAGTGATCGATAAAACCTCTTATCCGGTGTTTGGGGCGGAAAGTAGTAACAATGCGCATCGACCTATCGGTATTGGCGTACAGGGCATGTCAGATGTATTTCAAATGATGGGACTTCCATATGATTCGGAGGAAGCCATGTCGTTGAACCAACATATTTTTGAAGCCATCTATTATGGTGCCGTAAAGAAAAGCGTTGCTCTTGCACAGGAATATGGTGCCTATACTTCTTTTAAAGGATCACCCGCCAGTAAAGGTATATTTCAGTTTAATCTATGGGGTGTGGAGCCCACTGCTCGATTTAACTGGAACGAACTCAGAGAAGACATGATGCGTTATGGACTTTGTAATTCTTTACTTACTGCTCCTATGCCTACAGCGAGTAGTGCCCAGATTCTTGGAAACACCGAGTCCTTCGAACCCAGAACCTCTAATTTATACGTCAGACGTGTACTCAGCGGCGAATTTGTAATTATCAACAAGTATTTACAACTGACATGCATGAAAACGGGAGAATGGACACCAAAACTGATTAATAAAATTATTGAGGACAAAGGAAGCGTACAACATACCACCTTATCGGACAGCATCAAAGAGGTGTTTAAAACCACATGGGAACTAAGTCAAAAGACCCTGATCGACCACGCGGCCGTGAGAGGACCGTACATTGATCAATCGCAGTCTCTGAATCTATACTTGCCAAACCCCACGACTTCTCAGTTGACCTCTATGCATTTCTATGCGTGGAAGAAGGGTCTTAAAACTGGCCAATATTACTTACGTTCTCAACCCAAAGCATCACCGATTCAATTCACGGTAGAAACTTGCGATTCATGTAGTGCATAGTATAAATATTATAACGAAATAAATAAATGAAGCCTTCTGATATATTTGGAATGACAATGATGTATTTAATTATATTCCTTTCCAGTGGTGACCTGATATACATAGTGGTGGGGTGTGCCCTCGCTAGAATAGGATATGTTCGATTGGTGGAAGAAGAGGCCAAACCAGACGGGTTGTTCTCTGTCAAACCGGAGAAAGATCCCCTAGAGGAAGAGATGAGAGACGGTGTAAAAGAGGAATAAGTAATTATATAAATTACAACTTATATTTTCAATATGACTGATCGTAATGTAACCAAAAAAGAAAGGAAATGTATATTAGATATATATAAGAATAAGAACAAAAAACCACCCAAGTTTATACCTATTGATGAGAAAGGCCAAATCTATCAATTCGATGGGTGGGGGAAAAAGGGCGCCAATGTAAATTGGTTAAAAAAGAATGAATCGCGGTTGATATGTGTTCTTTCCGTGTCGCTAGTTAAAAAAGTAGACAACACAGACAATTTCAACCGAATGGATATATTAAAGGGGTGTATCAAAAACTGGGTGGATAACAAACAAAGCGTGTTAATATTTATCCCGGTGAAGAACTTACCGGAATACAATAGTTGTTTTTTAGATTTAAACAAAGAGTTTAAGTCGAAAGTAAAGATTGCGGCGTATAATGTTACTCCACACACGTGTGGTAACAACATGGTTGTAGGGGAATCTAGAAATGCCATATTGGATTTTGTTAGAAAATACAAAGATATTTTTAATACATGCGTCATTTCAGACGAGCGTATATTCGGTGCCACATTTGGAATAAACCGTGTACTTGAACTAAAGAAAAAAAAAGACCCGCTAAAAATAGACAATCTTAGAGAAAAGTACGGTTATTCCGTGTTTAATTTGGTAAGAGATTTCATTGCGGTGAAACCATCCGATAGAGAACATCTTCGAAAAGATTTCCAAAAACTTTCGGACCAATTCGACAGCGATGTTAAGAAGCTTAAAATAGCAAAAAAATATTTGAACGAAGCTCCAATCTGTATTACACAAAAGCTTAAAAAGGGAATGGAAGTTCTGGGACAATACGAACAAGGTGAATATAGAGGTGAATTGTCAAAGAAAAAAGGAAAAAGATGGCTGGTGGATTGGGACGACGGAACACAAACCGAGATCAGCGAAGATTTAATACGACCTGCTCGTTTTAAACCAAATCTATTTGATTCTCTTCGCAACCGCAATTCATTGACTCTGGTAGGATTTTCTTCTTCTAGGAGATCACCCTTCCATGTCGATTATAGCGACGAACATTTAAAAGAAGGAAAACGTCGTGAAACGGAAGTTGTTGCTCAAATTGCAATGTTTCGTGTCAATCGTAAATATATGTACGATGAAAACGAGTATGATTACGGATGGCATGGCCAACAAGACTATACGAAGACGACCATGTGTGAGGACAATGTATGGTCATACGATTGGGACGAAACCGACTCTTTGGGCGATGTCGGTGAATTAGATTCATTGGCATTTCAAAGAAGAAGAGGTCTGTCACTTACCAGAACTACCAAAGACACAAATAAAATGAGCAAGTGTGCATTAGAAGAACTAGTGGAAGCATGCATGTCGAATTCATATGTAGTGACACGACAAAACAAAGTAAAATTAAGATGGACCGAATCTTGGAAAGGCGAATCCCTGAATGCACAAGGAATAATAAACGGGCGCCCATCGCCATATTACTTCATGGCGTGTTTATTACGAGATTTGTACGATGCATGTATTAAAAATGAAATTGCATGGGCGACCGACGACGAAAAAGCTTCAGTGGCAAAGAAAAAGATTAAACTTATTAGTGATTCGCTTAAGACATCAAAAACGTTAAACCCACCAGCTTCAAGAAAACGTGGAGGTAAAAAACGTGGAGGTAAAGTACAGTTAAAATTTTAAACCGTTAATAATTTATATAGTTGATTAGGAGTAACACCGCTAGGATTCACTTCTTGTAACATTCTACACTGTTGTAATGCACATACCATCAATTCAGAACAATAATATTGTTGGTACTCCGTCTGAGATTTACGAAGCGGTACAAAATACATTACTGCCGCTCCGTAATCGTACGGTTTGCCACACTGTGATAACATAAATTTTGCTAATTTTAATTCATTTTCAGGACTAGTGTTTACGGTAACACTCTCTGCCTGCGAGTCATCCAACACTCGGTAGAAAGGATTGTTGTGTTGATACTTCAACAAACGATAGGACAATACATCGCCCCATAAAATATAAAAGCACACATGAAGTTTACCATCTTCGATGTACCTACTATAGTTTGCTTTAAACTTATCATGACCATCAATTTCCGAAAAGAAATGTTCTGCTTCCTCTTCGGTCCATGTGAACACAAATTCTGAATGACAGAAATCACCTCTGGTTAAATAAGTGACAAACTTATTAAACCAGTTGTCAAAAATTCCTACAGGTCTAGCAAACACGGCATTGAGCATTTGGTAAATATTAGTGTATATATTTATAGTATTTTTATTAAAATGAGAAGCATTGTATTATTATTGATGTTTGTGGGTACATGTGCATACCCAGACTGGTTTCACGAATACAAACAAAAACACCGTAAATTGTACGAAATTCAAGAAGAAGGAGAAGCCTTTCGTATCTTAGAACCAAAGTATGATTTCGCAAAGCAACATGGATACGAGCTAACACATCGTTCGGATAAAAACCATAGTTTAGGATTCAACCCTTTTCATGGCAGACGCATGAGTTCTCATACACCAGCTGGTAATCATCGGTTGGGCATGCCCTTAACAATGGATTGGAGGACACATGGGGCAGTCACTAGTGTAAAGACTCAGGGGTCCTGTGGAGGTTGTTTCGCCTTTGCTGCTGTAGGCTCTATCGAATTCTGGTACTGGAAACATACCAGAAAAGCAAAGGATTTTAGTATACAACAATGGATCGACTGTACGAAGGGGACAAACTATGGTTGCGATGGTGGTTTAATGCACCCGGTTTTTGCAAAGGCAATGATGACTCCAGCGGGACCAGCTTCATTTGACAAGTACCGTAATAAAGAAAGCACTTGTAGAAAACGCACGCACCGACCATGGTTGCGAGTCAAATCCTATGCTGTTCAAAGCGATGACACGCACTACCCAATTGAACAGCACCTTGCACATAATTTAGTACAGTATGGGCCTATTCCCATAGGGATAGATAGTACCAACTGGCATTTTGAGATGTATCGGGGCGGAGTTTTAAAAGAATCGCAATGTGGAAAAGACATAGACCATGCTGTGCTGCTGGTAGGATTTACTCCAGAGTATTGGATTATCAAAAATTCGTGGGGTCCACACTGGGGACAAGCAGGATATTTATATTTGGAGCGTAATAAGAATGCATGTGGAATAAACTCATACGCATCCTTTATAACAGAAGCAGAAGTATAAAAAAATATAATAAAACAGTGATTAAAATGGCACAAAATACAGATTTAGTAAAATTATTGACCAATGAAAATGCAAAATTAAAATCCAAACTTGTATCGGTCAAACAAGACTTGGTACAATGCGAAAAAAACCTTGAAGAGGCAGAAGAAGATGCTCAAGAATGGGAAAAGGCAACCCTTCACAACAAAGAAGACTTTGACAAGATGCAATTATTGTACGAAAAATCACGTGCACGCGTCAAAAAGCTTCGCGAGCGTATTAAAGCCAGAAGAGAAGACAACGAAAAGCTTTCCGCACGTTTGGACAAAGTTGTTGAAACCAATATTGGTTTAAAGCAAGAAAACCAACAATTCAAAGAAAAAAAAATGGAACGCAAACGTAAACGTCTTGCCAAAAAAGAAGACGGTGCAAAACGTTCCAAAAATGATGTATAAATACCTACGGTGTTTGTATCAAATATGCTAGAAGAACTTGGCTGGTTCATCGCATTCGTTGCGGTATTCATATTGGTTCATTACCAGTTTAAATATTGCATCCCAATAACGCTTTGGTCTATGAAGTTACTTCAGACCTGCCTTATTATTTTCATCGCCAAAATGTACGTTGTTTTTCGTGTATACGGTCAACAGGTAGATTTAACACAGTTGAATCGATTCGTTCAACATTTCATCAATATTACAAAAGAAGGTTTAATGAGTAATGAACTTTAAAATTTTAATTTATACTCTCGCATTCCATCTACAGGTGTCGCTGCTACAATGGGTATGGCTTCGACCGTCTTTATGGCTTCGACCGTCTTTAACAAATCACCGGTAACTTGTAAAGATAATCTATCATGTAAATCATCTATTTTCTTTTCTATTAGATTATCGTTCACTATTTCTGCATTAATATTCTTTAATCTTTCCACGTTCAAGTTGGAAAGTTTGTCTCTCGTTTTTGTTTGTATTTCTACAAAGTCAAAAAGAAGTGAATCTTCGCCAGTTTTTGTCCAAATTTTCAAATCATTAATTATACCCTCTATTTCATTAACAAAGTTTTTTAATGTTTCCGGTATTACCACCAAATCCTTTGCAACTTTAAATTGCTTCAACAATTCACGGTGTAGATTTAAATATTCTGTGACAAACAATGCAATGATCTTCTCCCCGTTCTGTGGCATGTATTCGACGGTCTTGTTGTCAAATAATAAACATTTTTTTCCAGAATACAATGCATCACGATTTGTGCAGTAGCCAATGGTGAACCGTTTGCATATTTTATTAAATGAGTCAATTCTCTGTTTTAATATCTCTATATGTGCTATGTCTAAGACTTTTTGCTGGTGTTTTAACATTTCCAAAGAGGATTTAATCAATTTATCTTTATTGTCAACGGCCTTCACTGCTTTTCGTATCGTATCTTCGGCGGCCTCTAGATTCTTTTTTTCTGTTTTAACATCATAAAGCCACATTTGGCCTCTATACGCCCCCAATAGGTCTGTCATTTTTGTGTCTAAAATCAATCCGGACAATGCGCCCATTTTATCTTTTCCGGTTGCATAATCCTCCGCCATAACAGGCAACACATTTTGGACCGTGCACATCAAATTTATCAGTGATACACACGTTCGCATTCGTGCCACGTTTTTTAGCTGTTCGTATTTATTGTCCCCAATAATAGAAGGGAATAGATTATGTCCCGCCGCCTGTTCCATTAAAAACCAAAATGTTTCAGATATAATTTTTCCTTCTATTTGCAATGCCAATATGGTAGACTTATCAAAATCTTCGTCCTCGAAATGTTTCTTTATGTAAGCAGATAGACAATATCCCAATACTCTGATGAACACTGTAACACATTTTGATCTATCTCCGTTTTTACAATCTATTCCATCCCAACCCAATTTAAATGCGCTTGCGCCAGCCTGTAGCCAATATACCCCATCTATTAAATTTTTTAAACTAGTTGTATCTACCAATATTGGTTCTAAACCCAACGATGCAAGCATAACTATATCTATCAAAGAGGTTGCTTTTTTTAGTGTCATGGCGTTAACTATTTTATCGCGCTTCTGAACCATATTTCCGGGTTGTACACCGACGCGAGGTCCACTAAAATAATGTTTGGAAAAATCTACAAAGTTTTGCCAATATGTTGGAGCTTTGCTTAATTCCAATTCTTCGTTTTTAATCACTCTATAAGTGGTATATGTAATTTTAAATTCCCAGCCAAACATGGCTTGCATGAATGTACCTTGTATTTCATAAAACCAATCGCCCAAACCAGTGAAATATTGACTACATTCCGGAGAAAAATAACATATAGTCCCACCAAGTATTGCTATTATAGATGCCGTTACTGCTATACAAGTTCCTACACCTTCTAAACATAGGCCATATACTGTCTTTATGTAAGCGGTTATTTTTAATCCCATGTCTCTAATCATGGTCTTTATCCCACCGGTTTGGCCGTTGACGTAATCTTCTCGTATCTGAAGGGCAAAATCACTAATATCTTTATCCTTTGCCAATTTCAAGACCATTTCGTTGACTTTGATCTTGTGTTTTTCCAAGTGGGTTTGTAGTTTTTTTTCCTCCTTGGATTTTTTACTGTAATCTCGTCGCTTCTTCATAATCTGGTTTTCTAAATCGTTTTGAAGTAACCACTCTTTTTTCCTATATTTATCGTCCCCACGGTTTTTTTCGTACCATTCCATACACTCATTTGGTATCCCTGCAAGGAGACGTTTACGATCATAGCGTTGGCCTATCACCGCTGTTATTAATTCGCATACTTCGTCTTCGTATTTCTTTGATAGACACATAGATTTGGCTATAAGTTTGGTTAAATGACATTCAAAATTAGACCCACATCTATCTTCTACTATGGCGGCCATTTATTATATAAAATATTATTAATATACTTGTTAATTATTAATTATGTGATACTTGTCTACTCGTCCACATCCGAAAGGGGGTATAATACTCGCTTAACAGATCATCAGAACGGTTGTCTCGCTGTTGCGAATATTCCTGTTCAATGCGATTTAATAGTGATTTCATATTGTATTCGCTATCCCTCGAACCGATAAGGAGATCGATGTCTTCCTGTAGAGACTTGAGAGGAGTCGAGGTTTGAGATAGAATTTGAATCGCTTTTTCCGCCGATTCTGCAAAACGTGCTTTCTTTAGTTCCTTTACCACTCTACACTCTTCTACCCGGTTGGTAACCTTTTCGCATTGCATGTTGTCATTCCCGCGGTTAAACACCTGATGCGCATGATACGAAACTGGTTCTCCAGTAATGATATTATACCCCTTGATGGTATAATCAATACGATGTTCGTCCGAATCATGAATGATATGACATTTGAACAGTGTATCTTTATTTTCATCCGCATATACATCCCCGATATACTGGGATTGAATGGTCTTGTTGTTCATATCGGTGAACAGGATGGTATCACTCTTTAACGATATAACAAGACCCTGACAGACAGTGCTCATGGTCGCCCCCAACACGCTTCCATACGCTACTGGTAATTCTTCGGTTGAACGGATATAGTTGTAGGTTCCTTCGCATGCGTCTGCCAATGCCCTTAGTAGATTCGTCTCGTGGTGTCCATACCCAAATGCATGAATACGAATGTTGGTACCATGGGTGGTGTTTCTGACCATCTTCACCAAACTTTGTGTATTGGTAACACCAGAGTTGGGAGTACCGTCGGACAATACAACAATATGTGCATTGTCCCTCTCCATGCATCTCTCTATCGCGTGAAATATACCGTTGGAGATATTGGACCATCCACCAGTTTTGATGTTGACGATATCTTGGATAATGCGCTGTTTGTTTGTCGCGTTACAAGTGGTCCATGGAATATCCACACAGGTCTCCGTGCTGAAGGATACTACACATACCTCGTCTTCTGGACGAAGAAAAGGTAGTGAACGAACAATAGATTCTTTGACCGTTTTTACATCACATGACCCACTTACATCCAACAAGTAAAGAATACTTTTCGGTGGTAGTTTTTCGTCAATAACACTTTCTGGTGCCACGCGAACCATCGCATGGAAGTTGTTGACATTATAAGGTAGTTCGGAATATTGTAGATGCAATTGGAACATTTATAAGAAGAATTAATTACTTATATACTCAATAAATTATTCACGACTTTCGTCACCTCCTCTTCGGTGGAACAAATGAAATCGAAATACTTACGATCGATTTTCTCCGGTGCTGTTTCACTTGGATGTGCGAACCATTTGACATGCTGTGTCAGGTCGTCTGTCCGTTCTCGTATACGTTGATATCGCACATGCCACGGTGTATTCAGATATACGATAGTAAACCCGGCTTCTTTGAGCGCCTTTGCCTCGTTTTGAAACCTTACATCGTCAACAACAAGATTATTCTTACCTGCTGATTCATACGCGGTGATGCGTTCCATTAACTTGTCCACCCATACATTGTTGTCGATTTGTCGTCCAACCGTTCCCACCATGATATGTGCAGATCTGCCCTTATGGCCCATATCCATCACAATTTCTTTGATTGGTTTGGCAATAGACACAACACTGACATCGCATTGTGTTTTTATAAGGTTGGAGGCAAATGTTTTTCCACTTCCCATTGCGCCACAAAATGCGACCTTTATGGATGGAGTATCATCGTGTTTAACTGAAATAACAGACATTTAACATAAAATAGACATACTTATATAGCTGCTTTTTCAACGAGTTCCCAACGCTATTACAGGCGTAATCTTAAGACCTGCTGTGCAAGCCTAGCCCAACTCAGAGACAGGGCCTTGATTTGAAAAACTTTTTTTATTTATTTAATTTATTCATGTTATACTAATAAGTACATGGATATCCTATGTAATTAACATGATCATATCATAGACATTAATTAATTAAATAAAATATGTTTTCTATTTGAGGGGTGCCCTCTCTAAAATAGTTAGCAGGTAAATAGCTCTGAAAAAAATAGTATGAATACAGCGTTGGGACCAGAAGGTCGGGCCAGTTGGACCAGTTTGCATATATGGATATGGATATCTGGTTTATGTTCATAGACATTTTATTACGAAAACAGATATATATAGACAAAAAGAAAACAAGCAAACATGTGGTTATCTCGTAAATCAGTAAACAATAACACCTTTGGTCTGTTGCGCTCGACGCAGCAAAAGGCCTGTCGTAGAGGCGATACCAACTTGGCCATCCAGACCTCCTTGGAAATTCTGGACAGTGGATATCCCCACCCGTCTATTCAGTATTTAAAGACTATATGCGTGGAGGATAAATTCCCTCAAGGACAGCAGATGATCGGTGATATTCTGATGGCAGAGAAGGATATCAAAAAGGTGGATAAAGAGGTAGCCTCAGAGAGAGTCGCACTATGGGCAAAGAAGGTTGCCTCTCTTCCATCGGACCGACATGTCGCATGGTTATGTAAAGTTGCCTTGCACAATGCCACCAAAGGTATCGAATCGGATATACCAGAGGTAGCCATGGCCACCAACATTGAAAAGATTCTTCTCCGTGTTCCTAGACGCAAAGAACGCCCAACACAAAATGATATCACGGAGCGTGAGGGGTTCGATCGTATACAAATGATCATTGGTAGACTGAGAAACAACGAGATGACTCTATGGTATCAATTCAAAGAGATGTGGAAAAAGTCTCCCAAACTGACCTGTCGTCTCTATTTGTATACCATTGTAGCAAATCGATTCCACGACTCTACACCAGCACCAGCGGTTACAATCACCTCGGAAGATATGGTACGTAAAGCCTTCGAGATACCAGATTATGCAATGGACAAGCACACCTCTGCCGGGAAGAAGAGAAAGAGGGGTCTACACCATTTTTTAAATGTCGGTGCATATATAGAGAATCCATCAGAGGGGTATGATAAGCGCCAGAAGATTCAAGAGATGGCCAAGGTGATCTATATGGAAGAAGAAGAGAAATTTGGTACAGCCAATGCCAAATCTAACAACAGTCGGGCAAGAGCAAGATCAGCATTCAACACCCTGCGTACTTTAAACGACGAAGAGGTACTTGAAATGAAACTTACTCAAAAACCTTGCGGCAACAAACCCTGTTCATGGATCGTCACCACTTCCTCCGGTGATTACTTTGTCAAAGGACCATTGGACCCCATCGGTGCCCAGTTCCAGATTGATATTGACAAGGAGAAGGAACAGTATGGTATTACGCCAATGAATATTGAATTGATTCAAGAGGGTAATTTGCATTACCTATATGCACCAGCCTTTGAAGGTATGGTTGTACGAAACAACTTTCATTGTTTTTGTACGGATGGGTACATGAAGAATTTAGTACAGGTGTTAATCTTCCGCCATGCCTTTAATATTTCAGATACGCATTTCCGAAATATGTTAGCGAGCAGGACCGGTTGCCAAGTATTATCGGTGGACGAGATGACCAACCAGCGCACGCCACCAAAAGACAATACTCTTATGTCCCTATTGTTCTCAAAATTGCCACACAAAGGATGGAGAACTACTGTGGGATCATATATAGAGAAACACCGTGAGGAGTTTATTCAAGAGTGCGAGAAGTATGGGGATGCCACTGCCAAATTGATTCAAGCAGTTTAAAATAAGTATATTAATCTTATATTATTATTTAAAATGGATGCCTTTATAGAAAAATATAATAAGCAGTGGGTACAACTATCTTTTACGGTTAGTGGTTATAATCAAATGGACCAGACCGAAACCCAAATTATAAGCCAAGTAACCTTCAAGGGCAATCAATGCAACTTGTCACCCAAATCACTTATCCGTTCGGGCCATCCATGTAAGGAGGATGCCCAAGAGTTCACCCTAACATGGATAGGAGATAACAAATGGGAATGGCACCGCGTGGAGATGGAGATGGAGATAAAGCAAGACGATGTATTTGATTTTGAAAACGATAAATGGAAAAAGGGTGGTTGGATACTTGAACGCAAAGCCGACGATGATACCAATTACACAGGTGGTGACGCGGTAAGCATTAAATTGTTAGATATGGAGGACGAAGAAGTAAAAAAGTTACTGATGCCTCCCCCTAGAGCGAGGGCATGTGGCCGCCAGAATAGTAAACAGTTTAAATTTTAATCTCTATGTGGTAGTGTATAATGGTCCATAATCTTTTTGTCCCACATCTGCTTTAAATCGATGAGTCCTACCCAAACCCCTATAAATGCCAGTAGTATAACGCCGACCACCCATTTATATAAATTTTTAGTCACATCTACATACAATACGGTGCATCTATTATGTCCGCATACATTCAGGTCTTCTGCTACATCGTACAGTGCTGCGATAAACGGTTCTTTACTTAGAATCGTCTCGCTTTTATCACACAGATTAAATTCACCCAAGGAAGCTCGTACCCTTGGGTTGGTACAAGTTTCAGAACGAATAAATACAGTAGCTCTGTCATAATCTTTGGTTCGTTTGGCCCAGTAGGTATGAAAATGACCAATGTACGATATGCTGGAAAACAATATCAGGGAGGATATAGTTGTTATAATATGGGAACGCATTTAGATTCAAGACCGGGGTTTTATATACCGTAAAATGTACTAGGTGTTATGATTCTCTGAATACCCGATAATTGTTTTTGACCAGTATATATTTATATTCCTATAATACTAAATGAAGTTACTCAATATTGTAATTTTGTCAACCTATGCGATAGCAGCTTTTGCGGCTTTTGATGGTCAAGGAAAACATGACGATGGTCGTTTTTTATCTGGTAGTGTTAAAGGGAGGAAGGCATGCGCCGATGGTGAGTTCAATCTATTGGAACCAGACCCAGCCGATGCCACTATACCTAAAGGATACGACGTTTCAACCGAACTGATTACAAATTGCGTGCCTTGCAGCAATGGAGTAACTACCTTTAAAGCCGTATACGCGGCTCAAGCCAGCGGGTTTGCATATGCTCCTTTAAACCGCAAAGAATGTTGCTACAACGAAGATCTTGCCCCCTGTAGAGAAATGCTACAGGCTTATCAGGAAGGGTGTAATTCAGGAGGAGATAAGGGGGATAAAAGACCCTATTCAGACAATGGGAACGCGGGTACTTGTGCTGCTTAATTAATATATATTATACTTTTAGTTTATCATTTTTACATCTTGGCCACCCACGATGTCTACTTCTACCACTCAATTAGAATTCGATGTACGGAACAATTGGTTCGGACGAGGTTTGTTGCGTTGGTTTATTCACCTTGAACACAACCACAATGTTCTTACCCAAATCGCATGATACGCCATACATATTGGGCGTGGCATAGGCACGAAACCCAACTTGGTATTTGACAACCGAACCTTGGGATATGTACTGTACCTCCACCTTTTCCCACCCGCTTTGGGTGCGCTTCCAGAAGACTGGGCGATTGTCGGTGTATTCGCCCTGTTCATTCTTGTATTGGCCACGGCGGCCGGATACAAACATGGGATGATCGTCGCCATCTTGGTCGGTATATTCCTTTAACATTGACTTAGTGGCGCCATTCAAGAACTCTTGAAGTGGCTCCGTCTTGTTCTTTTTTGCCGCCTTGGCTGCCTTCTTTTTGTGGCTTTCCATGCAACCTTTCGTTTCAAAGGCTTTGGTCAACAACGCGTCGCAAGTGTTTTCTGCCCACTTCATGAATGCTTCTTGGCGTACTTCCTCGTTTGGCATCGCTGCTGCTACCTTGTCTGGTAGACCTTTAACGCATTTAACATTGTACTTGTAATTCGTTTCATCTTTACCGAATTTTCCGGTATCGCCGCCTTGCTTCAAGTCGTTGAATTGAACCGTCATGGCCGGTGTGTTGAATTGCGCAACGAATGTACTTTCTTCTTGGCCCGCAACCTTTGCTTTGGGGATTAATTCACCAGCGCGATCTTTTTCCACAACAATAGATAAGGCATTGCCACCATTGGCATCGAACTCGACCGGCATCCATGGACCTTTGGCGGCTTTGGATTTTTTGGCAGGGGCAGTTACGGCCTCGGTGGATAATTGGGCTTCTTCGGCAGTGCGCTTCATCTGGGTGTTTTGTGACATTTCTTTAACTTGTGAGAACATTTTAAATTGATAATTGGTTGTTTATATACTTTGTTTTCTGTTTCTTGGACTGGTTCGAATGTTTGTAGGTGTGGGGGGGGATGGTGTAGGTGTGGGTATGGGGTGTAGTGTGTACTATCGTATGATGAGATGGTCGGTCCAGTCGGGTCAGTTGTGCGTGGGTCGGGCCATCGGGCCAGTTGTCACACCATTATTTTATTAATGCTATCTAGTGTAACATAACCGTAGTTATGGGGGTCCATAATATACACTAGGTCGGCTACTTGAAGTGGTGCCAACCGTATTCCCATCCTACGGAAAAACCGATGGACCTTATCATTGGACAGGACAATATCATTATAATAAACATCTTGTGTATCGGCATAGTGGTAGTACATTTTCTCTATATTCTTCATTTAAAATAACCGGACCGACCATATATACTATATTTTATAGCTATTATATAAATTGTCGGGCCACTTCATATACTACCGAGACCTACTAATCAAAGACAAAAACATATATAAAGACTTCCAAACTTAATATTTTTCAAACTATATAACCAAGAAATTATCCTTGTAAAATGAGTGATTATTTACAAGCAGCCTCCTTTATCCACGCGGGTAAAGACTGGCCATTCAATGCCTCTAACCACTTAAAACAGATCAAAATTGAATTGCCGGACCATAACTTCCTTCATCTGGTCTATTCCTTGCCACGCAAGTTTATGCGATCCAATTCGGCGACCTTTGGAGACTGGCAGAAAAACGAGGAAGGTTCCCACAAATCACAGGCGAGAAAGGCCACCTTCTGTTGGTTTTTAGATTTTGTTAACAGGATAAGCAAATCAAAGCCAACCAAACCCGCCAGTAGAGGAAGAGGCAGACCACCCGCGGGAGAGCAACCACAAGAAGATGCACTACCAGATGGAGACGGCGTGGTTGTATTCTTTGAAGTGGTAAAAGGAGAGACTGGAGGCGTAGTCGGTGAACGTATCCATGTATTCATCAACCGCGGTATGGTAATGATGGGTACAATATTCAAAGTTATGTTGGACTTGGCACAGAAAAAAGACAATGCCAAAAAGATGAACTTTAAAGAGTGGGAATACCATCAGAGGCATGTCAAAACAAAGGAGCAGTATATTCTCAATATATGCAACATCTACAAGGGTGATACTTCGTGTACGGATAAGATTTACGAGTCCTCCGCCCTATTGGACAACACATTGATCAAAAACGAAGATGCATCTCCAACAGAGATATTTTCTCTCAACAATTTCAAGATAGAGGGAGCATGTGTCGCACAAAACGAACCGAAGAATTATTGCAACGACGTGGATACGCCAACCGAGTGGAAATTCCCACGTGAAAAGTTGGTAGTGAAACGATTCTGGCATCAGATCGAAGCATCGTACTTATGGGCAAAGTACCTGCCTTCCCATCAACACATCTGGGTAGATTTACCCGAAATTCACGTGTCTGTCAACGAGCATGATAATTTGAAAAGCAATGTGTACGTTAAACCATGTCCGGCAAGGTGTTTGATTGAGGAGTTTATGGCGTCCGCTTCTCCGGTGTCGGAAATTAGCCACACGTGGATTGGTTTGAACGAACAGCAACTGGAGGGTCTCAAATCGGTAGCAAAGGGAAGATTTATTGTTCATGAATTAAAAGAAGTCCCCGCCGCGGTGAATATAAACGGTTGGGTGAAGGGCAATATGATTTACGACGCCACCCTACAACAGGGGCATGGGTCAGAGAGTATGGAATATACAGAGCGTCTGAAAAGCAAATACCAGAACCAGCACAGTATAAGCGCCTTTGACATGATTGAGTTAGAAACCGCCTATCGCATGGAGTTCTCTTCCAACAAGCGTGAGGTGCAAGAAATGATGGTAGACAAGTTCGAACAGCAGTGTGTTTCCGGTGATGCGGATATATCGCATGCGGGTAAAAACATTGCCAGATGGTTTATACATGTGAGGAAAGAATTGCACAACAAGTTTGGGTCCTTTGAATTTGAAATAAAAGATCCTTCCTTGTCCCCATTTGCAAACATGCAATACTGGTTCTCTCAGGGGTTGGATTCCTACATGTGCGTTGCCTCTGCCCATCCAGAATTGATTAAGTTGCACTATGCCGTGTATGATTCCTATCGTCAGCATGGTATAAATCAATTGCATTGGAACATGATTTACACCGGAGAAAGTGCGACTTCCAAATCGTATATCTTTGAAATGATGCAATTGATGTCCATACAAGGGACCATTACAGAGATTACTTATCAGACCACTAGGGCAGATGCCGTAGACGGTGATCAAAACGACCACGTGACTGTCTTTAACGAGGCACCACCCGGTTTGTTTCAAGCAACCAATAAGGGGGAGGACGCACAGAAAGCCTTGTCTGCCATGAAGGAGAAATTAACTTCCAATCGGGTACGTACAAAAGAATTTGTTCGCGACGAGGAGACTGGCGAAAGAAAGAATCGTATTGCCATATCTTCTCAGATTGGTTGTTATGTTGGTGCCACTAACGATAACCCTGCCGAAGCAGAAGAAGCAGTGAAATCTCGGTTTCACTGGGGTGAATTCGACAGGGTATTCCGTCAGGATAAAAGTATCGCGGACTATCAACGCAAGGCATTTGAAATGGAATCCAAACCGGAACTCAAAGACAAATACGACCAGTTTCTCTACTACTGTCAGGACCAACAGATGAAGGTATTTTATATCTGGAAGTTCATATTCTGTGGGATCATGCGCGATGTTGATTTGGATGCCTCTAACATTGTGTTGAGCAACATTGGCAAGAAACTGAAAAAATACGATATTCGTATACCCCCAAGAACCACCGAACGGTTCAGAATTTTGTGTAGAATCTTGACGATTACGAACGCCTTGGATATTGTGTTCAACATCAAGGGGGGTATTCACACTGGAAAGCCATTTGAGTTGAAGCAATTGTTGGATGTAGAACCACTGTTGTATTGCACAGAAGAAATAGCGGTGTGTGCAATCAACATGGTGGCGGTAGAAGTACCTCAGTTGTCTGTATCCCGCGTGAAAACACTTCGAGCCATGTGGACTCTTTTCCAGTACAGCCCCATGTACAAGAAAGATAGAGACATCATTACTGGAACTACGGAAAAGTTGGACTACAACTACATTCGTTTTACAGGGGGTCTGAAACAACTCTGTATTAAGATTCAAAATGCCATTCCGTATCATCAGGGTAAGCCATCCTTACACAACATTCATGGGGTGATTAAAGAGTTGTCGTCGGAGCCATTTCGTGCACATGAGTACCAGTGTCGAGATGATTTCGAAGCAGAGAATCCCAATGCGGAATGCATGTTTGAAGATACCTACGCACAACCAAAAAAGAATAGCACTGGTAAGAAAACCGCAGTTGCCTTTTCCTCTGGTAACAATTTCCATGATGTGCACATTGGTCTGTTCTTGGATATACGAAAAAAGGATGTCACCAAGGGTTCTCTTATTACAGAGTGTATCAAACAGATTGTGCATCAAAAGACAAAAACTCGTCGCATTGTCACTGGTGTTCCGGAGCGTTCAGCCTCTGGTGTTATCCAGTACCCACAGTTCATGCAAGTGATGAAACTGAAGGCGGACTCTACCAAAAAAGTTCCCATCATTCGAAACTCGAATCAGGAAACCTCCGGTGTAAAAGATATGATGGGCCTGAACGACGATATGTTAGGAACACACGATGCGATTGTTATGGATTGTGATACAGACACATGGGCGTGGTCTCGTCGTTGTATATCTTTCTTGGAGATGGATAAACAAGATGCCTTTGAGTATCACCCGATGGCATTGGAAGATTCACTTGTCGTATCAAAGGAGTCCATGACATATCCCGATGATTTAAAGGATCAGAATATGGGCAACCAAGAGACTGACCAGACAGTTAAAATTAAGGCATCAGAGAGCATGGGTATTGATCTTCAAAATCTAGCAAGAGCACGTAAGAGAAGAAGGATATCTTCCCATGGCGTAGAAGGGATGTCGATCGAATAAAACCTTATATAAATACAAAGTAATCATATTTAAATGGATAATAGAATTAATGTCAGGGAGTGGAATCACTTTCCTTTTCTAGGATATCTACACTATAGAAGTAAAATAACAAATAAGATATTGGAACAGCCTAATCGAACTATACTTCCACCCCTGAACCCATACTTGGGTTTTTTTAATCACTCGTTGCCAGTGATTCCACCACCAACCATTGTACAGAAAAAGGAGGTTGGCACTCAAACTGACCCGGACAAAGCAATGGAACTTGGTCAGCAGATAATCGATAAAATGGGATATGAATAGTATAAATAATCTATATGTAAATATTATATGCCAACCTGTGATTTTCTTAAATGTTGTGTTAATTGTTGGGTTTGTAAATGTGGCGAGAAACCGAAATCACAAGGTTTGCTTATTCGACCCAGAGTTAGAAGAAAGAATATACAAACAAGAGTTAACCCCCCGGATAAAAACCGGCGCGGTTCTCTGTTTAACCAACGTAAAGATACTGACGACATAGAAAGTAAACGAACCCTGTTACGACAAAAAATAAAACTGAAATATGAACCAGATAACGGAGTAGTGTGGAATGGGTTTCATTGGTTTGGCCGGTGGTTATTTTCAGCGAGTGTTGCCAGTTTATTGATATGGGCTCTCAGCCTTGTATTTCTCAGAATTCATTTAGACAATTACGAAAACAATTGCGATTTGGAAACGACCTTTCAGATATATGGCGGTGAGATAAAACAGGTGTGGAGCAACCCAATTGAAAACAAAAACTTCACTGACCGGTGTTCGATGGAAAACAACCCCATTGTTGGAAACGTTACAAACATTTTAATTTTCCTATTAACTTTGGCATTAGGAGCGGGGTTGGACAAATACAAAGAAACTTTACGTCTATACGAAGAAGTAGCGGGCGATATAAAGGCCATGGCCATGTTGTTGGTACATCTAACCTTCGACCGAGAGAAATATGAACTTGAAGAAGGTAAACTTTCCTTTAAGAAAGACGTAGAATTCACATATCGAAAAATGAAATACTTATTGTCGTCGTTGGCACCGACGGTGAAAAATACAATAGCGGGCGGTGAATATACAGTTCAGTATAGACCCGCAAAATGTTCCTGTCCGAAAACAGAGTGTTCTTCTCGATTATTTTCATGGTCTAGCCCATTCGAGGCACTATCAGATAGGAAATACTATGAGGTAAAGGACCATAGCAGTCTTATGAACTTGATATTTTCTTCTACGGTAGAATATCCGAATTATTGGAGGGATGCCAGAGATCAACTAGATCACCCCCAAAAATATAAAAATTTGATCAAGAGTGTAAAGGTGATAATGAGGAATGCGACAGTGGTGGAGATCGGTCAAGAGGCCGAACGCGAATTTATTCTCGGAAAAGAATTTAAATTAGGTGAGCAAAAAACCGACAGGATGCGATTGGTTGAATTAATAGAACAAGCAGGTCAAGATTTAAACGCAGAGGTGCAACATGCTTTGTATAAAAAGATAACAGATATAAATAAGTGGACAGAAATGGATGCGTTTGAGTGTTCTATGACCGTGTTAATGGACGAAATAATGAGACTGTTTGAGAACGGACTTGGGTTTGGAGCAGACGAAGGTTCTGCTATCGCATCCGCCGCTATAGATAGATGGAATTCTATTTACGCAACTTGGGGCACTTTATCTTCGTTAAAAACCTTCAGCGAACCCTTGGTTGTGAATATTTTTCGAGCTGTGTTAATAGGAATATATGCATGGTTTATGCCAAAAACTTATTTGAAATACCATGGTATTCTGGAGGAATATTGGTTATTTATCTTTGTGGCGGGTGATATGCTCATTTTCTGTTTGATGTGGTGGCTAGCTTTTGCGGTCAGGAACCCGTTCAAAAACTCTTTTATTATCAGAAATGTCAGTAAGTTGGCCTACCAAACACAGTTCCAAGTTCAACAATTGATGGCAAACCAAATAGAGTTTGATAAAAGGGATTATAACTCCGATTCTAAATATGGTTACATTGGGGACAGGGGTGCAGGACCGTCAAAAACTATAGGAGTTGATATTTTTAAGCCCATACCCAAAGGAAAGTCGTTGAACAAAATCATTGCCGACGCATTGAAAGCTCAGGAAAATATTCTCAAGGAATTTTTAAATAGACTCCCTCTTAAGAAAACCGAGGAACGAGCAGGTGAACAAGCAGGCACAAAAGACGAGGATGGAGACGTATCAAGTGGACTTAGACGACGAGGCTTAAACTTTTAATTCATATAAATATACTATACTGGTTTATAAATGTTATCACTCTATATATGTTACTTTACCTTTGGGTTTTGTTTATCCTTTGGAAGCATAGCCATGAACTTTGAAATGATGGAAAAATTAAAATTTTCTCCGGTAGAAATGACCATGAGTTACGGTGTCATTGCTGCCCCATGGTGTATTAAACCGGTGTTTGGGCTCATATCTGATAGATACCAGATTATAGACTGGGGGAAACGAAGGCCGTACATATTTTGTTGCGGTGTCGTGTTGGGCTATCTATATATCACGCTTCCAAATTTTATTGCTACCAAAGGAAGCATGGTAGCCACCATGACCCTTATTTCCTTTTTGATGTGTTTCGCCGATGTATGCGCCGACTGTATAACCGTAGACTATGCAAAGAAAGAAGAAGTAAAGGGGAAAACACAGGGGAATTGTTGGACTTCAAGAGCCTTGGGATCGGTTATTGGGTCAACCTTTGGTGGAACCATATATGAAAAGTTTGGAACAAGAACGGTATTTCAATTGATGGCACTCCCCTGTATAATTATGGCACTCAATGTATGGAAAATAGATATAAACACTTCCAACGCACCAGAGAACATATGCAAAAAGTTATGGAAAGCTGTGTACAAAAAGCGCCCACTTGCATTTGCTATTTTTGCCATTAGCATCGGACCGAATTATGGACCATTCTATACATATTATCTCCGTAAAAAATTGAAATTTACACCAGAGGATTTCCAATGGATTACGATGTCTTCCTCGTTGGCATTTCTAGCTTCCACCTTTACGTACAAAACCTTTTTGCTCAATGTCCCTCCCTTAAAACTGATGCGAATTTCCATATATTGTGGTGTTTGTTGTCAACTAATCCAGTTATTGGTGGTATCCAATGTCAGTAGTAGCTTATGGTTAATTGTATTCGATACGATAGGTGAGTCGCTGTTTGGCATGTTTATCATGATGCCGGTCATTGTTATCATTGCACACAATGCAAAGTCTGGTGTAGAGGGAACCTTCTATGCCTTATTGATGGCAGTCTCGAATCTAAGCACGGTGATAGCGGATGAACTGGGAGGACTAGTAGGTAATTTACTGGGTGTCACTAGAGAAAATTTTGATAATATGTCTTATTTAGTGGTAATATGTGCACTCTCTGACTTGGTGTTTCAATTAATGGTTATTAACAATAAGTCCTTCTGCGCTTACTTTGAGGCTCCACGACGACACGTGAGGGGTCGTACATTGGCACGACGCCATCGTAACCGGGACTCGTCGGCGAATAACACGGGGACATTGGAGATCCCGGAGGTGTATCCGGACGATACGCTGGAGAGGTCGGAGTCTCCTCACCATACCCCGGGGCCATTGGACTATCGGGCGGGGTCCTCGGAGATTGAGGTGGATTTAGGGGGTCATACACCGGAGACATCGGGCGATTCGGATCATATACCGGCGAAGGAGGACGATTCGGATCATATGTCGGTGATGTCGGGACAAACGGTGCTTGAACGGGTGCAAACATTTGCGCACTCGGTAATGCCACCGGCCGCGCCTGCATACCGGGAAGTATGGGATTCTGAAACCCAAGAGTAGTAGGTTGCTGAAATCCAAATGGTTGTAACATCGGTGGTTGTCCAAACGGTTGTAACATAGGCGGCTGTCCAAATGGCATAGTCTGCTGTACTTCCCACGGTTGACGCTCATCTGCCCATGGGTCCAGTTGTTGGCCGGGAATACCACCGTATATATCCTTTTCGTCGTCCATCGATATCCATGGGTTATCTTCTTCTTGCCATTTGGAAGTGAACATGGATTGTTCCACGGGAAACGGAACTTTGTATTTTTCTATGACACCCTCGTCTATCATTGTTCCAACAACATTGGTACCCAATTTTGGAGGTGCACCGGTGATAATGCACTCCGAAACCCCACTAAGACTATCCACTTCTTTGGAACATGCTGCTTGATTAAACACATCAACCACTTCTTCAAAGGTACATCTCTTGAGTGGAGACGTATCCATTTTTCGTATACCGTGACGTGTCAGTGGTGTCAATTGTCCTATCCATGTCATCCAATCCACCGCCAAAGTAATGTGTCGCATATTGACGTATATCCCATAATAAGATAATATCTGTCTAATTTCACGTATCAGAGTACCCCTCGCCGCCTCTATTCCATATTGCCTTGCCACCGCATGTATATCGTTCGTGTTGATCGATGAAAAGTCGATGTCTTCCAGTTGAATAATCTTCTTTAGATTAGACAGAGAGGTTTCGACGTGGTACTTCTTTGCACCCGGTGGTTTCACCTTTATCGTTTCTTCTGCTCCCTCTATGCCACGAATAGTTGCCTTGCGAATATGCTGCTCGTAAAATAACCCTATATCATTATCATTTTGCATTTGAATATGAAAAATAGGGGTTGGTCCATCGGTATATTCACAAGTCACTTTGGAAGTGTCCATGCTTTCTTTGATTGCAAAAACATCGTACCATTCCTTCAAATATATTACCAGCGTTTCCCTTTCCGGTTGATGGGCTACATAATCCTGATCTGGGAATATATGAAACCATTTCACCTCTTCTTTGTCCGGCTGCTTGGTTATTTTCATCTTTTTCACCAAATCTTCGAAACGGACATGCTTTAATTGCTTGATAACCTTATCCGGGTCGTCTGTATGTATGATGCTAGATGGGGTTTTCATCTTTTCACTCTTTGTACAATTGATCAGTTCTTCCAGTCTGGGCACACCCAAGGTTACATTCATACTTGAAACACCGGCAAAATGAAAGGTATTCAGGGTCATCTGAGTGGCCGGCTCTCCTATACTCTGTGCCGCAATCGCTCCAACCGATTCTCCTGCTACTGCTTTGATAACATCGTATTCCAATTTTATTTTATGAATGATGTTTTCAATTTCATCCAGTGACAATTCATACTCGTGAACAATTCGATAGGATGACAATTTACACCGGATCAGTATCTTCAACATATCATTGTCGATAGTTTCCAGTAATCCATTGATCATGGTTGATGCCTCGTTGGTCGATATCTTTCTAGAGGGAAAGGAGAAAAGAGTTCTTGCATTGTTGATAATACGGTCCACTGGAATGGGCAATTGAAAATAGGCGGTGTCTTTACTACCATTATCACGCCACTTGTTTATATCACGAAGAAATGCATGATCCTCCTCTAATTGACAAAACTCTTCGGCGTTGGACCCATACTTTTCAATGGTTGGTGCCTCCCATATATCCACATATTGGTTTTCTACCCGCATGGCATCGAACCCATCGTCCCCGTATTTAAATTGAACAATAGACTCGTCCGAGTTACGCGCTGAACCATCCCAGTGAATAATAATGTTTTCCAGTGCCTTCATAAACCGCCTTTGAATATATCCGGTTTGTGAGGTTTTAATTGCCGTGTCAATCAACCCTTCCCTACCAGAAACCGCATGAAACCATACTTCGTGAGGGTCTAATCCATCGACATACGAGTGTGTAATAAACCCCCTTTCCCTCGGACCATTAGAACCTCTTTTGAAGTGGGGAAGGGTACGATCCGTCCATGTTTTTGGTATACGTTCACCACATAAATTTTGTTGGCCTACAACCGCCATAATCTGGGACATGTTGATGCTACTTCCCTTACTACCACTGTGAACCATCGTATACAGGCGGTTCTCATCGTTTAGTGGTTTTTGTATCATGGTTCCCATTGTATCTCTACATATATTCAAACGTTGGTTGATCTTGTTTTCTGTATCTCCGTCCAATTCAATATCTTTAAAGGCTTTGGTGATTTCGTCCTGTACACTAACCTCGGATATCATATCGCCTATACCAACAGAAAATCCAGTCATTGCCAAGAATTTATGAACCACTCGTTGCAACCGGTTGATAAATAAGATGGTTTCATCTGGTCCACAATCATTGTAAATAACATGCACCAAGGAACCATCGGAACGCCCCAGTACCTTTTTGGTTAGACGTCCGGTCAACATAACCCCCTTTTCGATTCGAACACCGGCTTTGGACCAATTTACCATGGGCAGTGTGTATGATATCAAATCTTTACCGGTATATTCTTCTTGTGGATGAAATATACCATCCCATCCCGGCATGGTGTAAATACATTCCATCATATCCGCGGCGGAAAGACGAACATCGTCGGCGGACAATAGATATGCTCCACACATCGTATCTTGAATAACAGACATCACCGGGCGATTGGATTGAGGCGAAACAATCTGGTATTTCACTGCCATAATATTCTTCGCTTCTGCTCTGGCTTCTACGGTTTGTGGAACATGTATATTCATCTCGTCACCATCGAAGTCGGCATTGTACGGTGTTGTGCACGATAGATTCATGCGGAATGTGCTGTATGGTAACACCTTTACTTCGTGTGCCATGATAGACATCTTATGCAAAGAGGGCTGCCGGTTGAACAACACGATATCACCATCTTTTAACATTCTCTCTACGGTCCAACCTACTGCCAAGAAAATGGATCTTCTCGAAACAAATGATAAATCTACTCTGGAACCATTCGGACGTATTATGAATTTAATGGGAGATTTATCGCTGGTCAATTGAGTCTGAAGGGTTTCTTTGTTATACGCGGTTACTCGAACCGGTATAGTCAATTTTTCTGCCACGCTTATTGGAATTCCAACTTCATTCATCTTTAAGTGGTCATCCCCGGTGATAACGGATCTACCGGTGAAATCACATCGTTTACCCATCATGTTTCCCCTTACTCTACCTTCTTTGCCTTGAAGGCGGACCTGTAGGGAGGTATACTCTCTTTTGGAGGTTTTTCGTTTTGAATTCCCAACCTTGGTATGGTTAATATACCCGGTAACCACATTTTGAAGACCTTCCTTTACATCGTTGACAATATGGGTTGGTCTACCATCCTCGATGGTTTTCTTAAGTTTGTCGTTGGTGCGCATAATTTGAATGAGACGATAGGTCAGGTCATCTTCACCGCGGACATTGTTCCCTTGCATGATGGCGGGACGTACGCTTGGGGGTGGGACTGGTAAAACCGTTAATATCATGTCTTTTGGGTGGGCGAGATCTACCTTCTCCAATACTTCGAGGTCCAACTTTGACAAATGTTCGATGACTTTTTCGATGGGATATGCAACCTTATTGACATCGATGCACCCACTATCGCGGTTCCAAGAATACTTTGGCTGGCGCTTTTCACAGTCTAGGCATTTTGTTCGTATGTTTTTACTGTAGTGTTGCAAATGGCGATTTTTCTGTGCCTGAGGTTTCGCCAGATCTTTGATCAGTATACCGGAACATCCTTCGGTATAACATATACAACGCAACCAATAGATGACATTGCTAACCCATGAAACGTGATATACCGGTGTTGTTAACTCGATGTGGCCAAAATGCCCGCTACATTTGCGTTGATTCTCGCCACAGGTTGGACAGATGGTGCCTCTGGTCGCCCCTAGTCTCTTATCTCGGAGACCATTCTCCACCACCACTCCATTTTCATATGTTTTTTTCTCGGTCACATGAACAACAGAGGCTTCGCGTATTTCTTCCGCGGTCCAAACGTTAAATTTAACACCGGTAATCATCTTGTTTGCTTTAGTTTTCTAAGTTTTGGCTTTCTATTTATACGCAATTATGGTTTTTTCTGGTGAGTGCATTTGGTAGCTTGAACCATACATATGATTCCCAACATCGGGCCAGTTTGTTGGACCACTCAACGCTGTATTCATACTAAATTTTTTGGGCCTATTTGCCTGCTAACAATTTTAGAGAGGGCACCCCTCAAATAGAAAACATATTTTATTTAATTAATTATGGCCCATGATATGATTATGTTAATTACATAGGATATCCATGTACTTATTAGTATAATATGAATAAATTAAATAAATAAAAAAAGTTTTTCAAATCAAGGCCCTGTCTCGAGATTGAGCTAGGCTTGCACAGCAGGTCTTAAGATTACGCCTGTAATAGCGTTGCTACAATTTAAGTTGTGGTATTTCTTCATTGCTTACGTACAGACTCCCAAACTTCTTTTTCAACCACTCTCTCTTTTTTTTTACTTCTAGATTATAGAAAAGAATGAACCAGTCAAGATTTTTCTTCTCCTCATCGGTGAGTGGAGGACTCTCGTTCTCCTTTTTATGCTTTTCCAATAATGCATTAAAATCCCACGGTTTTCTGGTCCACCTTATTTCATCTGTCTGTCTCTGGATTCTCTCAGCGATAGTCTCTTTACTACTACTGCCTCCCATTTGTATAGAATAACATACTATATATAGATATTTTACCTTAATATTTATGGCCCAATGTCGGTCCAGTTCGAAGGGAACATTTCTTGTCAGACCAGTTTATTGAAAAAGTAATATAATTATTATAAATAGTTTCCATTTGTCTATCAAAAGATGAGCGCTGTGTTTTTTCAACACAAGAGAAGACGTAGGATTCCTACGGCGGTATTTTCTCTTAAAAATGAAGAGGAGATCATTATTAAACTAAAAGGTACTTATGAGGCCATACCATTCGAATGCATTGGTCGAAACCAATACAAAGTTCCCATGGATAACATTGAAGCATCGGTTCAACACTGTTTGGATATGGGTCTACTGATCGACTGTATACCAGAAGAAGTGGAGAAAGCCATGTCGTATTCACCGGGACATCCCTTCGACGACACCTTTAAGAAAACGGAGATATACCAAAAGATGTTTCAATACCAGAAAGATGGAGTAGAGCATGTGGTTCGACATCTTAATGGTAGAGCCCTTATAGCAGATGACATGGGTCTAGGAAAAACCTTACAAGCAATCGCGCTGTCTAAATACTACGGGTATACCAAAGTATTGGTGATATGTCCCGCATACTTAAGGTTTAACTGGAAAGCCGAATTCAACAAATGGTTGGGCATTGAAGAAGTATGTCTGATTAAGAAAGGCAAGGACAAACTAGAAGGGTATCCAGTTATTATATCGTACGAATTGGCAGTGAAAAAGAGAGACTTATTACTAGAGTATGGGTTTGATATGGTCATATGCGACGAGTCTCATTACATGAAGAATCATAAAACCAAGCGAACCAGAGGCCTATCGCCTTTAATCCGTAAGATTGACAAAGCCTTGTTGTTGACCGGTACACCAGCCCTGAACCGCCCATCGGAATTATTTTCTCAAGCCAACATGGTCCGTAGAGAATTCTTCCCCAAGTTCAAACAGTTTGCGGAGAGATACTGTGATCGTAAGATGTCTCCCTTAGGATATTGGGATGACACGGGTTCATCCAACCCACATGAAGTCCATTGGTTGGCAAAGAAAACTGTCATGATACGGCGTCTAAAGAGAGATGTACTTAAAGATTTACCAAAGAAACATCGTTCTCAATTGCACATAGAAATGGACGCCCGTGATACATTTGAAATGATTCCCCTGTTTGACGAATGGAAACAATTGAATGCGGAGATACCAAAGATGCAACCCTGTAGCAAACAGGTACAGGCCGCCGATTTCAGACGGAAATGTATTATATCCGAATTGTTTGGTCTTACAGCAGAGGCAAAATGTAGCGCCATGCAACTATTGGTAAAGGATACCATGCAAACCGGAAATCAATTTCTGGTATTTTGTTATCATAAAACACTGATGAATGCCATTGAAGAAGCATGCGATGGAAAGGCAATGCGCATCGATGGAGATACCCCCACGGAGAAAAGGCACCAGTATGTAAAGGATTTCCAAGAGGGAAAGTATCAGGTGGCAGTATTGAGTATGTTGGCAGCTGGAACGGGTATAACCCTTACAGCCGCCTCCCATGTTATCTTTGCCGAATTATACTGGGTTCCGGGTGTTTTGATGCAAAGTGAAGACCGTGTACATAGAATTGGTCAGGAAAATCCATGTCATATACAGTATGTGATATGTAAAGATACTTTGGATGCGTATATTTATAAATCCATTCAGTGGAAATTGGATACCATTGATGGTTGTTTGGATCAAAGAACGGATCGTAATTTTAAAGGTGAAGATACAATATACAATATGATTTAATTACAATCTCTCTAATGTCCACCCCTTTATCGGATCCCACCCACCTGTGTACCATGGGTCCGTCCCTTTACTAATATTCTCCGGTCCCCATAAGGGTTGAAGGTTTGTCCAATGAAAACACCGTCTCTGCTGCTCGGGGTCTTCAAGGTCAAAGGTATCACACGCCAACATATGATCGACGTGCCATTTGCCTTGATTCTCCCATGTCATCCCGGGTTGAAATTGTTGTTCAAGATGATTCCTGAGGTGTGATATGCTACAACCAAGTAACTTCATGGTACTTGCACTCTTGTTCTTTCCCTTTAGTGCATTATGTAAACGTCTACGTAAATTACATTCGAGTCGATATGCCGGGTCGGTCCTTCTACGTTCTCTTCGACGTTCATTAGTTCGTTTCCTGTATTTTGGGCGTTTTCCACACATCCTCATCAAGGCGCGTCTCTCTTCAGTTTTGTTGCGTTCCCTATCGTGTGCACGTACTTTATCTATGTTCGTTTTACGATATTTTCTGTTTCTAGTTAATTCTTTTTCACGATTTCTTTCATATCTTTGTCTACGGCATGTATTACGACAGGCTTTGCATTGGGCCTGAAGTCCACCTCTACCCGCGTGAAACTCCGTGAACGCTTTGCTTTGCTTGCATTTCGTACAGGTTTTCATTTCACTAACCCTAACTTGGGATCTTTTGATAAACTCTGTGAGTTTGCGCTGCGTGAATTTGGTTTTCATTTCACTGTATATATATCCAATTTATACCCATAAACATGTTCAAAGGACTTTTTAACAGAAATCCCGCTCACGGGTAGGAGTGTAGGCCGTATTATTGAAGGTGGCCCGACTGGCCCGACAATATGATTTAAAATTTTAACCCTCTTATTTTTAACCCACCAAGTAATTCGCTGAGATCTTCTTCCATCGATTGAATTTCGTATTCCAACCATACTTTAAAGGTTTTGGCATTAACATCGGCCAGCCCTTTTACCGGAGAAAACCTCTTTTTTAAGAATTTATCATTGGTGTATTTTTTTTTGAATTTCCGAAGCCACGTTTTATCCTTATACTTTGCCATAAAATAGTGAGGTAATGAATTGACAGAGCCGAATTTATAATTTGGTTGGTTGCCTTCCAACACCTTTATTTCGTCCATCATGGACACGGTTCGCTTTAATCGTCTTGCCTCGCCAAAGTCTATGATAAAGGTTTCTTTTGCATTTTTAGACATTCTAATATTTTCAAATTGAGCATCGCAATGTAATATAGAATTCATGTGCAATACCATCAGGTGAAATGTCAATTCCATACATAATTTTTCCTTGCAAGCATCACTACATATAGCTCTAGGAAGCCTCCCCCTAAGATAAGTGAATGAATAGGAATCGGATATATCTCGAACAATAATATACCCAGCACAGGCGGCGGTATCCTGATCTACTATTTTTTGAAGGTCTTTTCTATACTTTTTGGGTATAACTTTCATATAATCAGCGGCCCATACACCGCCGTCGTAATATGTCGGACCTATGCCAAGTGTAGAAGCAATTTCTGTACACTCCTGTTCGCTTTCTATTTTGCCCTTCACGCATCCTTCACCGAAAGAAGCTTGGTGATAATCAAATTTATCACGTGGATCAGCATGCATGACCTTTAGGATAACACTATCCTTACCTATTTTACCTTTAAACAGCATGCCCCACGAAGATGGTTTTCGAAGAGGTTTGCTGATTGTTATCCTATCCATTTGTAATCACAGTACATTAATTTATAATGATATTAATTAGTTACAACTAGTCTTCATTTGCCGTCTTCTTTTTATGGCAGTTACAACATAAAATGTCACACGCTTTAAGTTCGCTATCAATGTGCTTATCAAAGAATGCTTGGGATTTTCTGATAAGTTGGCTCAATTCAACCACTTTTGTCGATCTGTCGCTGTGATCAAAATCAAACGCGCAACATGTCTCTAACGTCACACGGCGAGGACATCGAAGACATTTACCACGACGCAACTTCTCGGCGTTAATGATCGCGCGGCGTTTGACTCTGGTAACATTTGTAGTGGTAGGCCGTTCACGTTTGGTTTTCAATCGGTGGTGCCAGCAGCATAGGCTCTGGCACTTCTCCAATTCCTTTTCCAACGCAGGAACACCACCGTGGCATGCCCAATAGCCAGCGGCGCTACATTGGTACACCTTGTCACGGAGATGGTCGGATTCTATCAATTGCGTGTCTGTCTCGCCACAGAAGACACACGGATTCTTCGATTTCCACTCTTCCCATCGCGCCCTGCACTTGCCATACTTGGTCGTTGGATTTACGCGGGATCGTGACTGTGTTTGACGGCATGTTTGGCACCTTCTGGTCAGTGTCTGTCGACGACAATATCTTGATTTAAATTGGTCTTCTGGTTTTATATGACCACATTGCTTACAATATCGCTGTCCCGGGGGACATACCGGTGTAGCATTGAGTCTTTTTTGATTGTATTTTCTGTAAGATTCACGGCAGCGTTCACAATATTTGAATGTCGTTCCATTGGGACGTTTACATTGCGAGCAGCGCTCGTGGGATCTTTTGTAAAACTCTGTGAGTTTGCGCTGTGTGAATTTGGTTTTCATTTCACTGTATATATATCCAATTTATACTCATAAACATGTTCAAAGGACTTTTTAACAGAAAATCCCGCTCTACAAAGAAGGTAACAACCATATGGGACAAGGGTAGGGTTATAGGTCGTATTATTGAAGGTGGCCCGACTGGCCCGACATACAAAAAAAGGAAGCGCAAATCTTCTGACTGCTGTGTATGTGAGAGTACCATGCCAGAGTACATCTACGACCGCACCCGCGTGGAATGTCACAAGTGCATGGAAAAAAGGTTATTGAGGTACGGTTATCAATTACAAGACCATCTTAAACTAATCCACAATGAATAACGCACTTATAATATCACTGTTGATCACTTCGACCGAAGCACATTGTAAAATTCCTACTTCAAAATACAAAATACCGGAAACCCTATACAACGAAGTCAAGCCTATCGCGCGTAAAAACAAGCATACTAAGCGTACCAAGGGCAGGAAAAAGCGCGCAAGTGATCGCCCACATTTCCAACGGAGTATATAAGTGTTGCCGTGACAGTAAAATGTGCGACAGAGCAAATCATATCGCGTGTACACTGAAAAGTTTGATCGAAGAGATACCCCCGGACAACGATACAACTGTGTTGCAATCGTTATACCGAAAAGTATTCTATATGGCCCCGGAAATATGCGACCAAGCATGGGTATCGATGTTCAATATCCTTCGGTCAAATTACGACACCGGTGAAGCGTATCAACATAACATGTGCGATATCTACAACAAAGGGTATCAGGATTATCTGAAAAAGTTTGTAAATTAACGTATATAAACCTCTATTTTATTTATTATATCATGGGTACACTGATTACTAGTAAACAGTTTCAGCAGTTTTTACCTTCTACATTCGTATTTGACCTAGAGTATGTGGGTGTTCCCAATAACTTAAATCGTTGTTATATTTGGGAAATAGGTATTATTCACGTAATATCTGGCACCAAATTTTCCATCACCATGGATCCCGAGATACGGCCTTTACCTCCCCCCATGAGCGAGGAGTTTGCCAATGTAACCGAAGAGTTTTTAAAGAACAAAAACGCAGTGGGATTTAACTTTGGATGGAACATGTTTTTACAGTTTGTTCGCCAATGGAGTGAAAACAGGGTGTTGTTGATATCTCATAATAATTTCAAATCAGACAAATTGATGCTGGAAATTGAAGCCAAGCGTCGGGGTCTGGAATTACCATACAGTTGGTATTTTTTGGATTCTCTACTGTACTGTCGGAAAGTAATCCCCAAGCAACCCTCCTACACCTTGCATGATTTGTACTATGGTATGTTTGGTAAACGCATAACGGATAACCACTCCGCTCTACCCGATGCAATAGCATTGGTAGAAATACTATACAGGACCAATATAGTTAACATATGTGGTCCTATCTACCCCTCGTTCTGTACTAGCTTACAGGCTATTAAGTGGTTGGGTCCATCCTGTGAACGTGCATTATTTGAAAATAACATACGGTCACTAGAGCAATTGGTGGCAAATATAATTGCGGGTTATTCTGGTTACACACTAATAAAAAGTGGCCCGACACACATGTCTGAATATGTAAACTATTACATAACAACAATTTGTGGTATTACGACTGGTAATTCTACCAGTATTTCCCATTCCATCGTAGAAAAGTGGTTACCGTCAAGGGTCAGTCAAACCGTCGTATAAATAACCGAGTGTATTTACAAAATGCCAAAACGATCACGGGAAACGTATCTAGATGATACCTGTAAAAGATTTAAAGAAGAGGTGTACACAACAAAACGCAAACATGAGGAGGAGCCACAGGAGTCTCGTAAACGTCAGAGGCAGGTGACAGAAGAGTACATGTCCAAACTGGAGAGTGATAATGTAATGATGAGAGAAGCGTGCATGGGAGCGGGTGCAACAATAGAGGCCTTACAAAATAAAGTAAAGCAATTGGAAATGTTATTGACTCTTCAGCGTTCCCAAATGGAGAGAATACGAATAAATAGCGATATAACTGTATATTAAAAAAGTTTTTTAAATCATCATATTGTAGCGCGGCATGATTAAATATGTATAATTCTATTACCTCGTTCGTTTATGTAAATTTTGTATGGAGTTTTATCATATGTTGGACAAGAAGTTAGGGTATAAGCTGGAGAATCTGGTTCTTCGTCTTTTTCCGGGTAAAAGGTTGCTCTAGCTCTAATAGGACCTGTGCGTGGGTCGGGTACTATAGTATGAATACCCTGTGCGTGTGTGAGTGGGTCAGGACAAGTACCTTGTGCGTGGGTCGGGCCAGTTTTTAAAAAACGTTGTGTGTGACTATAGCACATACGTATGTTACATGCACATAGAACAACTATTACAAACCCAATTCCCAATTGAACAAAAATATTATAGCGTAAAAGATCCAAGTAATAGTTGAAATCCATATACAAACAACTCAATTATTTAAATACAATGTCTCTAGCAAATCACCTAAAAGAAAAGGGTTGGGTAACCATCCAGATTTACGACGAACTCGCACTTGTTAACCAACGAAATAAATTTATCGATGCGCTCCAAAAAATGCCCGAGTACATTGAACCCAAGGCAATGTACGAAGACAACCGCCCCTTCGTATTAGGTGCCTTCTCCGCATTGGGAACTCCATCCTCTTTCCACAACCACGTGGTAAGAAACACCCGCATGCATTGCCATTTAGCAGCAAAGACCGAAGTATTCAACGACTTCCTTCGAGAAGACGACGATTTAAATTTGGAACAGACTATTGACCGCATGTTATATCGCCCAGCAGGCGTAAAGGTTGGAGGAGAGTCAAAACATCGCGATGAATCCAAGTACGCGGCAAAGGACGATATTGTATTCGGTGGTTGGGTGAATTACGACGATTTTCCTCACACTTTGAGAGCCTGCCCGGGTTCTCATATGGACAAGGAAGCCATTGGTTCAACAAAGGGATTTAACAAGATTCCAAAAGATAGCCCACACATTATCGAAAGTATAGAGGTCCCACCCGGCCATCTCCTAATATTTTGGGAGAGAATGGTTCACGAAGTGGCCAATGTAAAGAACAAGATGAAGATGCACCGTGTTTTTATCGGGTTTCGTCTAACAAAAGAGACGGAAGCCCTACACAAAGATGGCACACTGGGTCTGTGCAAGGACCTGATAAAGATGAACACAATGGATATAAAATCGGGCCAAACCTCGTGGATGTGGACTTCTAACCATTGGTCTTTCCCTAAAAACCGGGAGAAAATCAAGCAAATATCCAGTGATATGAAGCACGAAGTCTTGGAGGACCTCAAGGTAAAGAGCACCGGAGAGGAGTTCAAAGCAGTGCCACGTTTTATGAAATCTCTTGAACACTACAAGATGATGGTTTACAAGCCATACGATGCAAGGGAAGTGGCAATGCATTTGCCCCACCGAAACCTCCGTTGGCCTAAACCTATCACCAACAAAAGAAAGAGAGGGGATTGAGAGTATAAATAACAAATGTATATAATAAAATGTTATTACTATATTTACATATCGCTGCTGCCTGTATCCATCTTATTTCATGCGTATTATCCGTAGTGGTTCATGTCGATGTTCACTCTGATATCACGCTACCAACACACAAATATTTTACGGATCCTATTCGAACAGAGACGCATTATGATACAATATTGGAACAGAACCCTTTGGTTTGGGTATCTGCCAACGAAGCTCTCACTCTATTTTCCCATCTTATAGCTATATTTTATCTTAGCAGAGACGAAAAAATGCGTTCTATGGAGTCTCTTCGTAGAACGATAGAGTATTCCTTCACCGCTGGTATTCTTCAAGTTGCTCTGGTGTTGAGCGCTGCTTCGATGTCACTATATGATATGTTCTTTCTTCTTATGATAAATATTGCCTTACAGATGATAGGCTATCTGTTGGATAAGAAAGATAATCGACCAATGCTATTGACCATTGGGTTCTTATTACTGGCAACAGAAATTCAGTATGTCCTTCTAAATTCCCTTCGGCTGGAGGGCATAACACTGGACTACTTTGTTGTCATGGGGGTATTCTATGCTCTGTTTTACATTGGATTTGGTGTGGTAAAAATATTCCAGAGCGATTACCAAGACGAGATCTATATTCTCATGTCCGTTACTTCGAAGGTTACCTTGTCGTGGATTCTCATTGGAAATATTTTCGTGGGCTTTGAAGAGTTGGATACCAAAACCGATCCCGATTTCTCCGATTTGGATTGGAGGGCCATCCAATGGGGCGTGACACTTCTGTCGGTGATCGGACTTAGTGTGGGTATTCCCCTAATTCTGTTGAATAAGCCCTACTTGAACAAGGAAGATAAAATTGCAAGAAAAAAAAGGGAACTTAATGAACTAACTGGAAGTGGGTATAAAAACCTACGTTATTAATATAAATGAGTAAACTGTCAGAATGGTGGGAAAGCAGACAGAGATGTCCCGAGTTCATGTGTGATTTTCGATGCAATAAAGGAGGTCTGTCTTCTTCCAAAACAGCATTAATGGATTGGTGGTCGTTTGCACATATATTTTGGGGGATGGTATACAGTATTCCTATATTCTTTATTGAAGACGGGTGGTCTGCCCTCATTTGTTTTTCTCTGGCTGTTTTGTATGAAATCATAGAGAATATAGAACTTGGTGTTTGTATCGCCGAAATCATATGTTGTTCGCCGGGATATCAGGGGGATAATTTCTGGAATAGTGTAATGGATGTTACATTTAACATGTTGGGGTTTTGCATAATGTTAATAATTAAATATACATATTAAATTGCTCTACTGGTTTTTCTTTAAAATAGGCATCCATTGCCTTCTGTACATGTTCATAGTTCAGGTGTTTTGTCTGTCGTTTTTTCATCCAATTGTCTCTTGAATAGTGTAGCTTGGATTGGAAACAAATATTTTCTGTATCTCCACCTGCGTTTTTAAACTTTTTAAAATGAATCTTAAAGAGTTCCTCTGATTTTTTATCTACAGACCAACTACAGAGTTTAAGTTGGCGTTGAAAAATTTGAAATAGTTCTTCGTGGGTGTATGGGCTAATTGAAAAATGCCAGCCGAATCGTCTTTTCAGACCGGGGTTGGCTTCAAAAAACTGCGAATTGATCTGGTCTTCATAACCAGCGATAATCACAATGGTATTGGATTTCTCTTCTCCCATAAATGCACACAGTTGGTCCAGAGCTTCCTTTCCGTATTCATCCTTGTCGCCATTCATCAGAGAGTAGGCTTCATCGATGAAGATGACCGACCCAGCGTACTTGTTAAGTATTTTACGCGTCTTATTGGAGGTATGTCCCATGTACGATCCTACAAAATCGCTCCGGTGAAGTATGGTGAATGGCATGTCATCGTTAAATATGTCCAATGACAACCATATCTTATGAAGAATTTCGGCTACCGTTGTTTTACCGGTGCCCGGTGGGCCTACCAGAGATGTATTTAGAAAGTGGCTATCCAATTGGCCACCGGTAGTTATTATAAACTGAATCTGGGAAACAATGGATTCTTTCAGTTCTTTCATCCCAATTAGACCGTCCAATGTCTTTAGGTGTTTGTGTAGCTCTTTAAATCGTTTGTTTCTTCTCGTAAACCGTATTATTTCGGCAAGTGTATTATCTTCGTTTCTTTTTCTTTTTTGACGTTGCATGTTTCTATTACCCATCATCCATATTTATAGTCTTGAAGCATTTAGGACACGAGTTTCCATATTGGGTCCAAGTCTCGATGCAATCTTTATGGAAAAGGCAGTTGCAATCTTGTAGTCTAATTTTATCACCATATCGTTCTAGACATATGCCGCAATTCTTGTCTGAATAGTTTAACGTACCATTAACTTTTTTTTTACGTCCCGGTTTTTTATCCAACCATAGTTGATCCATGGAATCTGATAGCATGGCTTGTGTTTGCACGCTACGGTTTGGAACCTCTATAGAGATGGTATAATCATTCCAAACGTCTTCTCGCTTCCACCTTTTCTTAATCTTAAAGCTTATATCAAAGCTAGAAGGGAGAACCCCGTTTGTTTTCAGACCATCCTCGTACCATCGGTAAACCTCGTCTTCGAAGAATCTACCGCTAGGTATGACATGTGTTTTAAATACAAATAAAGACATTTTTTAATAATATGAAATAAGTTATACTATTATTTATTACATATATACCAGAGTGAATTATGTAATCCACGTGCCCATAAAATCAACCATGTGGATAGAAAATATGCAAAACTCTCGGTATGCCACGTCAATAGAAGTATTAGACCCCATTCTACTATTTCAAAAAAGTAATTTGGGTTTGTTATGCCCAATGCAAACAGCAATTCAAACTTCTTAGATAGCGATTCTTCTTTGATGTACAAATCCTCTGTGCATCCGACATCGCCGTGGCATCTCAAATAGTTGACATATATATCGTAATAAACATTCAGTAGTAAGCAGGTACCAGCTCCTATTAATAGAGGCCAGTCCATCCAATAGTCTCCCATCGATCCTTTTAATGAGGTGCACATATAAGCTAAGGTCCAACCCACAAAGCCGTTGTAAATAGCAAGCGGTATTAAGGTCAATACAGACACTTTCTTTTTATCTGATGTATAGATAAACCCGGTTACTATGGGAACTACAACAGTACGAAATCCAAAATGCGTAAATAAAAAGGCAAGCACAGCATATCCCAGATCTGACAATCCCTCTGTCTGAAAACACAGGCATACTAGCGCTGGTAAATTGGCAAGACCAATAAACCACCTATTGGGTATAATTTTTAACGGAAGCTCGGACATTTGGTCACTGAATCTACCGTATGGTAATGGATTATACCAACTCAGGAAAAATAAAACCAGTCCAAAGCCAAATACAATAGATTCAAACATTTGTGAAATATAACAAACTTTTTATACTATACTTTATATGATTTATGACTTATTGTTACGTTCTTGGTAATGCTCTAACGTTTTTACAATATTCGGAATGGTAAAGGTCTGGTCTAAATAAATGCCCATGATAACACCACAAATAAACCAAAACATTTAAAAGATTTAAATAGATATTTATAGTATCAGTTCAGTAAATCGTCCATGCGTCGTATTGCTTCTCTGTTACTTCTGCTCCTTTTGTCATTCCAGTGTAAATTATAACCATTGTGGGACCACTTCAAACGAAACGCTCCAACAACATAGTTGCAAGAAATATTTCCAATCGTAATTGGTTCGTACCTAAACCTTAGTCTAAGCAACCGTGGATTCTCGATCTTCTGTCGTATCACCATCTCCAGTTTGACATGATCGATGACAGGCAGGTACCTTCCTATTTTCCTCAGTAAAACCGACGGCAGGTTTACAAACATTAGGAGGAGAGGGGCTGGAAGATATAGTGTCATTATACAATACACCAAATAAGTTATTGTTTAGTAAAGTTAATTCTTCACGCATGTGGCGTATTTCTTCCAATAGTGTAAACGAATTTGTGGCAAGGTCTTTTAAATATTCGAGTTGACGATCACTGGTAGATTTCCAATCCATTTAAAAGGCTCATTCATGGGCTTTTATACTGATTAAAATGTTCGACATTCTTTGTTATGCGGACCGTGTAGTCTTCGCCGTATATCCATTTGCGTAGGCTAACCTCCCCCTTTGGATTACAATCCCAACACAAACTCTTCATCTCATGCGTCTTCCAGTCCATTTTCGTAGGACCAACGCACCCACCCGTGTTATCACAATCCTTCGTGATCACCTCGTTGTTGATAAGGAAATACACCATTCGAAAGGATGGTTTTTGTTTCCAAGGTTCATCCAGTTTTGGGCGAAAAAGATACGGCTTTGAATCCGTATGCATTGTTGGTACCAGATAAAAAGGCCTCATTCGTTTTATCTGATAGAGACGCCACCTTTTGCAAATGCACTCAACCGCACGTTCCTCCGCTTCGGTGTAATGTTCATACAAGGAAGGCATGGAATCCGTGTCCGATAGAGAATCCATGGAACCCGTGTCCGACAGAGAATCCATCGGACGTGAACGGTAATACAAGTCTGGATTCCGTTCGTAGAACTGGTCTTCATCGATGTTGTAGATGGAGAATTCATTACAGGGGATAAGAATGGTACTATCCTTTCCACAAACGTGTATGCGACACATTATATGGTCTAGATCCCAACTCAATCTCCAATCGCATTCCTTGTATAGATCTTCGTCAAAGTGCGCGGAACGTTCAAACACAAAGTATTTTCTGTTAAAGAACACACCGGTTTCCTTGACCATCTCAGAAAAGGTGTATTCCACTCCTTCCTGTGGTAGTTTAAACCACTCTTCGCCCGCCTTGGCTTTTAACAATGAGTCGTTGTGAAGATTTAAACGGATACCGAAGTGGTCTCCATTCAGTATATTTTCCCGGTGATCGCGTCTTCGTTTTTTTTTAAAGGCCAGTTGGATAAGAATCGCCGCCTGTCTACGCTTTGAAATGCGCTCCGCCGATTCCAAATTGAAGGTTGCCAAGTTATGGAGTTCGCGGTTGTACTCATCCGGCATGCACGGGGGGATGTTACCGTCGTATTCTTCCCTCCAAGATGACATGACCGGTTCATGTGATATTGAACTCAAAAAGTTAAAGACCAATTCTTGGACAATGGCCGAACGACATAGACCATTGCGTACCAACCACCCCTGATAAACGCTACACGACCATTTGTTACCGCCGTATTTGCTACAACGCATGAGGGCGGGAACCCCGGGGCGTGCGTAACGACCCTTGATATCATATTTCGCAATTAGTGCTTTGGCTTCCGCGAGGCAGGAATCGAAACGATTACTCCTCCACCGGCGTTGCAAGGATAGGACGGTCTTAACACTGTATGTTTTGGGGGCATCTGTGTCATCGAAACTGACATGGTATTTTGCATCGTGCGCCGCTCTTCGTTGTTTCGATAGTTGTTTTTCTTTTTTTTTATTGGACAACATTCGGTCGATTTTTTTCTGCTGGGCAGGAGTACGCTTGGATCGGTTTTCTTTTTGCATGGTGTTTTAAATGGTTTGGATTGACAATATATAATGACTTAATAATAAATCTTACACTTTGAGAAGAATGCGCAGCGTCACTGACTGTCACTGACCGTCACCGACTGTCACGGGTCGCCACGGGTGGACGGTGGAGTAGAGTGGCCCGATGTATGCTTATATCATAAGGTATAAGTGGCCCGACATCGGACCAACTCACGCACCAGACTCACGCACCAGACTCACGCACATGGTACAGGTCATGCGAATAATTACAAAGTTGCATAAAGAAGTATAAATATAAATTAGATGTAAACAAAAATGCAATTGGATAGATGCCCCTCGCCGGCAACTGTTGCAAGCCATCTCAGTTCACTGGCAAAAACAAACAATGCCTCGCACGTTTGTTCTTACACAACTTGTAAAATAGAGAATTTGGCCATAGAGATCCACGCAAAGGATGGAAAGTATGCAATATGTTGTAAATACTTAAAGCCGCCGCCTTGGATATCGAATGAGACTCTGGTAAATCGATTGTACAATATATATCTGTGTACAAACACCGGTAAGATCCACTATTGTCATAACAATTGCGATGGTGCTAGGATAACAAATGCCGACAATTGCCAAGTGTGTGTCATATCCGGCGTACAATACGAGTCCGAAACGGTCCGAGCATGGCATATATCTTCTAGATGTGTACCAACTGTTATTCAGGATAAGCGAGATCCCCACATGTTCAGTCGTGGTGAAGATGGCCGCGTGAAACATTCGGGTATTCATAACATACGAATCACACAATGTGTTATGATTTGCAAGGATATATTGAACAAATTATTGTTTTCAAGAAGAAGGATGCAATCCGAACTTCACAAGCATAATGAATTACGGAAAGAATCTGAAAAGGTCGTTAATAAATACAGGCGCTATTGTGATAGACACAACAAAACGAAGGCATATATCACATCGGTTACACTTTACTTGCACCAAATGAAAAGGAAGCCAATGTTTACACACTTGGTAATGAAATCAAAGGGAGAACAGGAACGACTTATCAAAGAATTCACAATGGAATTGATAGCGTATTGGAAAATGTTTTGTAGAAAAACGGTGTCTCAAAATTCCACCTTCTCCTTTAAAATTTTTGTTCCGGCGTGTCTATACATCATGCGAAATGGTCTGTTCATGTCTGGTGTTTATATTATAAAAAAATCCAGATATCTGGAATCCGCACTGCCCGAAGCCAATGGGTTACACCTTTACGATATAAACAAACCTACCTTGACAAACGGACAGAAACATATAACAAAAGCGATACGAGAAGCGGTAGAGGGTAAAAAAATAACCCCAGAACAACTCAAAAAGTATTGTGACGACGAGTACAATAAAATCACTATATAAGTATTTACAATTGATAATAAAATGTCTTTAGGCAAAGGATTACCAAATCTAGGTAATACGTGTTATATAAATAGTATATTGCAATGTTTACGGTTTAGCAAGGAACTGGTTTACATGTTAAAATCACACGATACGGAAACTGATAGTTCTTTAGTTTCTTCACTGATAGAATTGTTATACGCCGATGCACCCATCCAACATCTCTATACTTTAATCCGGGAACTTGGAAAGACTTCGGAGTTTAAAATAATGAAGCAGTGCGATTCTCATGAATTGTTATTGTACTTGATTGATACCCTCTTTACAGAATTAAAAGAGTTTAAAAATCCATTTGAAGGCAAGATGTTGTCTACCATCACCTGCGCACAATGTCAAAATAGATCAAAAACGAACTATCCATGTACCACCATATCCCTACAAATACCCGATGTAACGCATACCGTCACTGTAGAACAATTGATAGAAGAATTTTGCAAAGAAGAGAATTTAGACACTCATATAGAATGCGACAAGTGCAATATAAAAACACAATCGAATAAACAATTGGGAATAGAACCCGGCAGTGTCATGGCGGTGCACTTGAAACGCTTTCAGGGGAATTGCAAAATAAATACACCGATAGAAATGAGACCAGAAATTCAGATAATGGATAATAGGTATAGATTATATGCAACCTGCAATCACTCTGGAAACACCTTCGGGGGTCATTATACAGCCGCGTGCATGAAGAGGGATGGGTCATGGTTACTGTGCAATGACAAAGAAATCAATCCTTTGGCGAGTATACCTTCAGAGAGCGACAGACCATACGTTTTATTTTATTGTAAAATATAGTATATAAGACACACAAAAATAATAGTATATGTCTATTCTTATCACCCCAAATCCTAACCGTTTTGTTTTGTATCCTATCCAACATCCCGAGTTGTTCGAGTTTTATAAAAAACATATCGCCTCTTTTTGGACAGTGGAGGAGATAGACATGTCTCAAGATACCGTGGACTGGCAGAAATTGAGTGAAATCGAACGGGATTTCATTTTATCTATTCTTGGGTTTTTCAGTGCTTCGGACGGTATTGTGGTGGAAAATTTGGTGACCAATTTCTGTGCGGAGGTCCAGTTACCGGAGGCTAGAGCCATGTATTCGTTTCAAGCGGCGATGGAAAATATACATTCGGAAACTTATTCGCTTATGATTGATACCTTGGCCACGGACCAGCAGAAAGGTACCCTGTTCAATCATATCGAAAATCACCCGGGTACCAAAGCCAAGGCGGAATGGGCCATGAAGTACATGGAAGCCAAGCGGGGATGTGTCACCAATTTCTCAGAGCGTCTTGTTGCATTCGCATGTGTAGAGGGCATCATGTTTTCCTCTTCCTTCTGTGCAATATATTGGTTAAAGAACAGGGGGTTGTGTCCCGGGCTAACCTTTAGCAACGAATTGATTAGTAGAGATGAGGGGTTGCACCGTGATTTTGCCGTTGCAATGTACAAGATGTGTCCCAAATTGACACGTAAGAGAATACTTGTAATTGTACAATCGGCAGTGGAAGTAGAGATGGAGTTTGTGAAACATTCCCTACCAGAGAATTTGAAGGGAATGAATTACGACATGATGACACAGTATGTAAAATTTGTAGCAGATCATTTACTAAACAGTTTGGGTTACAATAAGTTATACAAGGTAAAGAATCCATTCCCATTCATGGACATGATATCACTGGAGGGGAAAACGAACTTCTTTGAACGTCGCGTGGGGGAATATTCTCGTCCCACGGCCATGTCCTTTGGGATGGACGACGCGTTTTAACTTTTAGCATATAATGAGTACAGTGGAAACTCTTCGGAACGTGTTCCCAATTTTATGTTTATTTTGTTTTTTCCAACAAATATTTCTATTTCTATACCGCATTTATAATCACCACACCCCAACGCAGCATTTAACAACGTCCCTATTGAAAACCACCCCTTGTCGGATATGTTAATATGAGCGGTTTTCTTTCCTTCATTATGTGTAGCATCAACAAAGGGTATGGTGAAACAATACCAATTTGCGTCCTTTTTATATGTTATTATTATTTTACCACTACTTCCTTTGAATTCATATAGAGGCTTAGCTCCATCATAAACTTTGTGTATTTGCTCTAACACAAGTGGTTCACCTGAAAAGGCATCAAATACTGCCATGATTTCTCCAAGATTATCTTCGAAACCATTAGAATCACCATAATATTCTTTTCCACCGAATTCACATGGAGGACAGGCATTAAACATATTTAAAATACTACTCATATTACAATATTATATATAAACATATATACACTAAATAATTAGTCTTAATCTCGCTTTGACCGCATCGGACCACGATAAAGTGGCCAGATTATTATACTGTTTGTCGTGGTTCTCTATTGTGTATTCATCCTTTGGTATTTTCCAAAAGGTGAATCTGTACCCCCTGTTAAGTGGGTCATTTGCTCGTTGGCCGATGACAGAGAAATAGTTATAAATAAACCCACCGTCCTTTAATAGTTTTTGTTTTAATTCTACAATGCCATCTACCCTCTCTATACCATGTAGCCCCCCGTCTGTCATAATGGCATCAAAGTATTGTTCGCCGTATCTATTGTAAATATTCCTCCACGACGATAGGGCAAATATATCACCCTTTATATAACCCTCTATACCAAGCGTAAGGTATTCGCCCTCGAAGGAAGTGCTCTCTATCTCTTCGTCTGAAAACCCAACAAATAACCACATTTATAATACATTATCTTACTTATATACAGATGTATTTATTTGATGTGGTATCACATCTGTAAACATTTCATTAACGGTCAAACGATGTATATGTGCCAATTTACTCTCCAGTTCCCGTATCCGTAGCTTCAACTGTAGATTTTCTTGTCTAATATCATTATCAAAATGACGATGTTGAACGCGTAGTAACTCTTGCGCTGGAAATTCCATTTATGGTATGTATAGTTTAATATTTATACAGTATTTATTCTATCGTCAATACATCATAAATGATGCGTAACCGCCTTACCTTCTTAGACCCAAGTCCCAGTGAATCTGATTCCGAACCAATTACTCATGCGGTCCAAATGCGTACGGATGAAGAAAGATTAGCAGATTTCAATAAATCAACCGCGAAAGCGAAAACGGAGGATAAGCCGGGGACCCAGATGGCACTGGAAAGAACGAAGGAGGCAAATGAGAGAACAGAAATGGCAACTGTGCGAACAGACTTGGCAAACAAGCGGACTCTACTGGCATACGTCCGCACCGCCCTCGTCGTCGCTGGTCTGGCTAAGAAGGAAGAAAATAGCGCGATCGCTCTGGTAGGGTTAGTATTTATAGGTCTGGCCATGATAGACTATTTGTACCACTATTTCGATGTCCATCCTCCCCAGAGGTGTAACCTACCAAAGTGGGCTGATAGTATTGTTTATATCCTTTCCGTTGGTATACCGGTTATTGTAGCAATTGTTGCTATGTATGTACTGGGGTTATATATCTGAGCATATTTCACTGGGGTGTCGGCCGATATCTGTAAATATTCCTGCTCGTCGCCTACTCATTCCGGCGCAGGAAATGAATCCGTCGAGGCAGTAGTATTCATCGCATGCGAAACATTTACTAAGGGTATTCTTGTCCCTATTTTGTTCGATACCAAGCATGGCCTCCCATAGACATGGAAAGAAACAATTTTTTCTATCACAATCGATATTTTCCAACCAACAATCTCGACAGCCGGGTGTTAGACCAGCATTTTCGTCAAAACATTTAATGGCCATGTCTCTACCGGCGAATACGTCTGTAATGGCACAGTTTTTAGCAATACCAGTGAGATTATTTTTGGTTTTGTAATATACATCCCAATCATGGTTATTTGAACATTGACCACATAGTCCACAGTGGATACGTGTACTTTCTCTGAGTCCACATGCGCCAGTGACATTATTATCGTATAGATATACAGGCGAATTGTAGAGATTATATGAAACCTTTAAAATATTTAATATACCTGCAATAACAACAAGTGTAAAGCCAACATATTTACACATTTAATATATCAACTATATTATTTATACTAACACTCCCTTTTCATCTATATTTTGTATCGTGTAAAAGTGGGGGTACATTACTGGTATAGTAATGAATAATGACCCCATGTTTGTTCTATATTTTATATCCTTCCACACCACTCCTTCTGGCACGTGATAATCCAGTATAGTATCTCCATCGGTAAGAGGAATACCGTCCATCGATGCCTCTCGAACAATAAGACTGTGGCCATCGGTTTGACAGTCGTAGGCCATTAATGGTGTAAGTGGTACTTGCAACTCTATACTTGCTGTCGTTTTTGCCATATTCGATAGTCCCATGGTCATGTTTAGTAAGAGAACAAGTAAACTCAACATTTCTAATACCAACCAAGTATATTTATACCTTTGGTTTTGGTTTGGGTTCGACGTCAACGCTATTACAGGCGTAATCTTAAGACCTGCTGTGTAAGCCTAGCCCAACTCAGAGACAGGGCCTTGATTTGAAAAACTTTTTTTATTTATTTAATTTATTCATAATATACTAATAAGTACATG
>Ga0206131_10000145_pt1 | contig 97658 bp, 83 predicted proteins | sample Helgoland_Spring_FD_148636 | JGI IMG/M metagenome (GOLD analysis project Ga0206131, IMG submission 148636) | Pelagic subsurface seawater microbial communities from Kabeltonne, Helgoland, North Sea - Helgoland_Spring_Bloom_20160517_1 | ecosystem: Environmental > Aquatic > Marine > Epipelagic ... | reverse complement strand
ATTCGGAAACTAAGCTCGAAGGATTAAGCCATCGTATTTCAGGTGACAGCGCCGGACTGAAGTTCGCCGGCAAAGGGCATATTGCACTTGTTGGAGGCTCGCCAAAACTCATCACACCTGCCGCCGCGAAATCGGCTCAGGAAAAATTCCAAAAGTTCCTGGTCATGGCGAATGCCCGTGGCGATGCAGCCAAAGGTAAAACCCTCTTTGCTACCTGCATGGCCTGTCATAAGGTCGGTGACGCAGGTGGAATCATCGGCCCCGATCTGTCAGGCGCTGGAGCCATGAGCACGGAAGCACTGCTTCACAACATCCTCACCCCCAACGCGAAGATGGAAAGTGGCTACTACCGCCATGATCTGATCTTAAAAGATGGCAGTAAGGTCAGTGGAACCATGGTGGAAGAAAACAAGACCACCATCAGCATTCAACCTGTCGGCGGCAGCGTGCAAGTGGTCGCAAAAAAGAACATCACCAAACATAACATCGCCAAGTCTTCCCTGATGCCCGAAGGACTGATCGACCATTTGACACCCCAGCAAGTCGCCGATCTCTTCAGCTATATGAGAACACTGAAATAATCTTGGAAATAGACACACGGCTCTCAGCGTATTTCATCAATGCGTATGAGAGCTGCCATCCTGTCTTTTCTTACCTCTTGCCTTTTCCTTCTAAATTCTGAGGCAAAAACCCCCAACATCATCTTGGTCATGGCCGACGACCAAGGCTACGGCGATGCCGGCTACACTGGCCATCCGTTCCTAAAAACTCCCCACCTCGACGCGATGGCGAAGCAGTCCATTGTGTTTGATCGATTCTACGCCGGTGCCCCGGTCTGCTCCCCCACCCGCGCCAGCGTGATGACCGGGCGCACCCCGATGCGCACCAACGTACTCAACCACGGCCACTACATGCGCCCACACGAAGTCACCATCGCCGAGGCACTGAAAAAGGCTGGCTACCACACCGCCCACTTCGGCAAGTGGCACATCGGATCGGTGCAAAAGGAAAGCCCGACCAGCCCAGGCGGACAAGGGTTCGACACCTGGCTGACTGCCCTGAATTTCTACGATCACGACGCCTACTTCAGCGACAACGGCACCTTCAAGCAGCTCAAAGGCCAGGGCACAGTCCTAACAATGGACGCGGCATTAGATCATCTGAAAAAAAACGCCCAGAACGAAAAACCACTCTTCACCGTCATCTGGTTCCCCTCCCCTCACGACCCACATCCAGAAAGATCCAGCCGACCTGATCTTTACAAAGATCAAAAGCATTACGGCTATTTCCAGGAGATCACATTGCTAGACGAACAAGTCGGCCGACTCAGAAAAACCCTGCGCGATCTTAAAATCCACGACAACACCATCCTCTGGTACTGCTCAGACAACGGTGGCCTGCTCACCGAGTCGTCCGGTGGTCGGGCCCGAAAAGGATCCATCTACGAAGGAGGACTACGCGTCCCATCATTACTCGAATGGCCTGCCAAGTATTCGAATCAAAAAATCTCCCTCCCATCCTCCACCTCCGACATGTTCCCCACCCTGCTGGCACTCGCTGGAGTGAAGTCAGACAGAAAAATCCCCCTCGATGGCATCGACCTGACCCCAGCCATCGAAGGTAAACTCCAGCGACGACCTAACACCATCGGCTTCTGGCATCACTACACCAAAGGCCAATCAACCTGGAGCGACCGCATCATCAAAACCCTGATGGACGCCCAACAGGCCGGCAAACCCAACCCACACCCGGAGCGCGTGCTTAAAAATGTGAACGAGTTCCCCGCCCGCAAACCGCTGCCTAACGGATCCTACCCAGGCCACGCCGCCGTCATCGACTGGCCATACAAAATCCACGCCATCAGCAGTGGAAAATCCACCCGCTACGAGTTCTATAACCTGGAAAAAGATCCCATGGAAGCCACCGACCTCTCGAAAGAAAACTCCGCCGCTTTCAAGAAAATGAAAATGTTCATCGGCAGCTGGCAACGCTCCGTCATGGACAGCCTGGAAGGAAAAGACTACCCAAAATAAAAACCTAACACACATGAAACACACCATCACTCTACTCCTGAGCTTTTTACTCATCGCATATGCGTCAGCTCAATCTGAGCCGCCAGTGAAAATCTACCTCATGGTCGGCCAGTCCAACATGCAGGGCAAAGGAGGCATTGAAGGTGACGGAGGAAACACGCTGCGCCATCTGGTCAACAACGACCCCAAGAAGGAATACCAGTTTGCCATCGACGACAAGGGCGAGTGGGTAGAGCGCAAGGACGTCTGGATCCACTACGATTTGCATCCCTTTCGAGAGCTCAGGTACGGCTTGCTAAAGCCAGGGTACGGTGCTTCATCCGGTCAGGTCGGCCCGGAATTCGGGTTTGGCCATGCGATGGGAAATGCTAACAAGGGCAAAGTCCTGCTCATCAAGGCCGCCTGGGGAGGCAAAAGCCTAGGGCATAACTTCCTGCCACCCAGCATTGGCAAATATCCGGCTCCTGCCGAACCCGAACTTGATCCCGGGTATTTCTATCACAGAACTCTTCAGCTCGTTGACGAGGTGACAGGGAACATGAAAAAATTCTTTCCCGACTACAACGGCCAGGGCGTAGAACTCGCCGGAATCTGCTGGCACCAGGGATGGAACGACCAGTACGGCGGCCACGACGCCAACTACGAAACCAACCTCGCCGCCTTCATCAAAGACATCCGCAGCACCGAACACGGACTCGGCATACCAAACCTACCCTTCGTCATCGCAAGCAGCGGTATGATTAAAAATGAATCTCCCGTTGTGCAAGGTCAGCTCGCCATCGGCGACACCAAAAAGTATCCAGAGTTTGTTGGTAATGTTGCCGTGATCAATACCGACAAACCCTACGGCCCGAACAAGATGACCTTCAAGTTCGACAACAACGGTGTGACTGAAAAAGTCGGCTACCACTGGAATAACAACGCCCGCAGCTACACCAACATCGGCATCGCCATGGCTGGGGAGATGCTCAAACTCAAGCGGCCCAAAGAACCGTCCCGACTCATCGCCCACGGCGACAACGATGGCGTGCAACTCCACTGGCAGCTTGGCAGCGAAATCCCCAATGGCATCACCATCATGCGCAACGGCAAAAATATCGGTGCCAAACTCTCACCCACCCAGACAACCTACACCGACCCCACTGCCTTGCCAGGCGCTAACAGCTACGAGCTGACTCTCACCATACCATCCGGCGAGAAGAAACTCAGCGCATCCTGTGACACCTCGGTATCAGGACTGAATGGCTACCGTAGTCTCGACGGCGTCATGCTCAGTTGGAACGCCCGTGGCAAGTACAAGGCTTTTCAAATCACTCGTGATGGCAAGGTGATTGCAGAAGCCCTTCCCGCCGATGCCCGCAGCTATGAGGACAAGACCGCGCCCGCCAAGGGCAAGGTGGTTTACTCCATCCAGCCGAGCACCGGCAAATCCACCCCGGCCACGATTGAGGTGCGTATCAGCCAGCCCCATGCCGGCGGCGCGCTGGTCTATGAGCCCTTCGATTATCCGTCCGATGCCGAAGTCCCACAGAGCCTCCTTGGCAAGTCCGGAGCCTTGGGCACCACCGGTGCCTACGTCACCCTCGATGAAAGGCCCAAGCATCTGCCCAAGATTGTTGCCGGAGGCCTGAGCCATGGCGCTTTGCCCGTGACCGGCAACAAAGGTCACGCAGGGCACCATGGTAGCAAGGGTTGCGCGATTCAGCTCGATGGCAGTCTCAAGAAGGCGGGCCTGCTCGATGACGGAGCTGAGGTGTGGATCGGCTTCCTCTTCCGCACCCTCAAGAAGGGCCCCGGCGTCAACCTTTTCCTCCAGTCAGACGATGGCAAAGAGGCAATTGGTTTTATCCACAAGGGAGTGACCGAATCCTACGTTTATGAGAACGGCAAAGAGAAGAAGCGCCTGTTCGTCAAAGGCATGAGAGCCCCCAACACCTACTTCTTCGTCGCCAAAATGGTGTGGGGCAAGGACGGCCAGCCCGATCAATGGATCCCCTACTTCGTGCCGGACGATCTGAAGCTGCCCGAGAAACACGGCCGCATCTTCACCGAGCCCTTCAACATCGATCAAAACAAGCTCAGCCGCCTGGTGCTGAAAGGTGGCGACGCCTCCCACGCGGACGAAATCCGCATCGGCCCAACATTCGAATCCGTGGTAGGTGCAGGCACCAAATAGACAACATCAACCGAGGCATTCCTGAACGCAACGCTCAGAGACTGAAAGCTTATGACTTGTAACTTATAGCTTCTTTTTTTTCCTCTTTCGTGGACCAGCACGTTTGACCGGCGGCTTCTCCGAATCGCTGAACTTCGTCCATTGACCGTTCGATTTCACCTCCGCCGCAGGTTTCATCTCCGCATTGGCAAGCTTTTCAGAATGCAGCACATCGCGGCTCATCTGCCGCCACTTGGCCACCATTGCCTTGACTCGCTTGGGGTGTTTCGCCGCTAGGTTCACATTCTCGGCCCGGTCTTCCTCCAGATTATAAAGCTCCCACTCCTGCCCCTTGTAACTCACCAGTTTCCACTTGCCGTCACGCAATCCGTAATCACTCGAAAACTGCAAGTAGATCGGCTCCTTACGCACCAGTTCCTTGGCCTCCAGCACCGGCCGGAGTGAAACACCCGAAACCGGTCGCAGCTCCCGGGATGCATGCTTCGTAGGAATCTTCGCCCCGCCAAAATCCGCCAACGTTGGCAACACATCAATCAAATGCGCCGGCGTATCGACAACCGCACCCGGCTTCGTCTTCAACCCCTTCGGCCAGTGCAAGATCCCCGGCGTGCTGATGCCACCCTCAAACTGGTTCTGCTTGTAAAATCGAAACGGAGCATTGCGCGCCCACGCCCAACCCGTCGAATCACCAAAGGCAATTTGGCCATTCGTTGGCTCAACATTAAGAAGTGGCCCTTTCCGATCATACGGGCAGGCACCATTGTCCGACACAAATAATATCATCGTATTGTCCAGCTCACCATTTTTCCGTAGGTCCTCGACCAGCCGACCAATCTCCTGATCCACCCGATCAATCATCGCCGCAAGCGTCTGCATCCGGTTGATCTCATAGTCACGCTGCCACGGCACCAGCTTGTCCCAGGCACGCACATGCGGTGGCCGCGGGCTGACATTCAATTCCTTGGGAATGACCCCCTCTTTTTTTAATTTCGCAATGCGAGCGTCACGCATTTTGTCCCAGCCCATGTCATACCGACCTTTGTATTTCTTATAGTCCTCCGGCAAGGCGTGCAGCGGCGCATGCGGTGCATTGAATGCCACGTAGAGATAAAACGGTTTTGATGCCTCCCGTGCCTCCTTCATGAACTTCAGTGCGTAATCAATCTTGGCGACCGTGGTGTAAAACCCCTTCTCCGGAACCTGCCATTTTTCACCATTCAATCGGAATGTCTTGTCCCCCTTAAAAAAATTACACGCCCCGCTGAGGTGGCCAAAATATCGGTCAAAGCCAAAATCGGTTGGCTCTTTTTTCAAGTGCCACTTACCCGACATTGCCGTAAAATACCCTGCCTCCTTGAGCACCTCGGCAGAGGTCACCGCATGGCTGAGTGCCGTGTCACCCGCAGCAATGCAGTACTGACCCGTCAGCAACGACACCCGAGAAGAATGGCACTTCGCCGTATTATAAAACTGCGAAAACCGCAGGCCATTCGCTGCCAATTTGTCCAGGTGCGGTGTCTCGATTTCACCGCCATAACAACCGATGTCCGAGTATCCAAGGTCATCGACCATGATCACCACCACGTTAGGCCGGTCGGCAGAAAGGTGCGTAGCAGCAAAACAGAGAAACAGGAAAATTGTGTAGAGGGATGATTTCATAACTTCTTCGGCAAGTTAGGTTTCGAGCTATGCGATCACAAGAACAAAGCAAGGCAACGCTACTCGAAACGCCACGGCTCGACATTTTGCTACTTTCTCTCAGCACATCAACAGGTTAAGATACCTCCCGTGAACGAACCACCGATACCACCACAACCACCCGCGGGACTGCCCCGTCAGGAAGTCAGCGTTTTTGACCAAGACCAAGGGCATCTTAAAACGCTCTCCATTTGCTACTATGTCATGGCAGGGCTCTCGGTCATTGCCACGCTGTTTGGCGCCATCTACGTCGTGATGGGTGGCATGATGATGTCAGGTAACTTCACTCCTTCAGGAGGCTCGCACCATGACACCGAAGCCTTACAAGCCATGGGCGGCATGTTCCTTGGCATCGGCATTTTCTGCATCCTGATAACCCTAACATCTGCGGTGCTCGAGTTTATCGTCGCGCGCCGCATCGTCGAACGCAGGTCGCGCATGCTCTGTATGATCGTTGCGGGAATCAATTGCCTGAGCGTGCCCATCGGCACCGTACTCGGCGTGTTTACCTTCATCGTGCTCAGCCGACCACAAGTGGCAGCAAGCTTTGATCAGGGCACCGCCTAGATTCGTTGCCGCAACAGGGCTCAGGATTTTTTACTTTCGCTTTCTTAACTATTGGCCTAACATGCGAACCAGCAGCTCATTATGGCAAGATCGCGCAACAAAACCCAGCGTAGAAAGAAGTCCCAAGGAAGGGAGTTCAGTCACGTGCGCGCGCGCACCCAGAGAATGAATGCTGGAGTCCGGCTCGCGTTTTGTGGGCTTTTGCTGACTGCATGCGCTGCGTTTTTAGCCGCCGCTCTCAAACCCTACCGCGAGCTCAGTGAAAAACGAACAGACTTGGCAGATGTCGAGCAGCGCGAAACATCCGTCATCGAGCGCAAGGACGCCAAGGAGCGTGAGCTCAATGCCATCGAGACAGACCCTGCGTATCTGGAAATCATTGCGAGAGACCGGCTGAATTATTACAAGCCAGGCGAGCATATTTTCCGCATCAAGCGCTAGTGCTTAGGCGGTGACCCGTCAGATTGACGCTTGCACTTGTGAGCCCGCTGTCTAATCTGCGCCCAACACTTTTTTAACAATCACGCACTCCGCCCCCCCTTTTCCATCTGTTCCAGATATGTATCAGTCACTTTCATTTCTTCCTTCCATCCGCACGCTGACGATCTGTGCCGGTGTGCTTTCATCTTGCTCACTCGCTACTGCCGCTGGCAAAACCCCCGAGTTGCTCGCGAAGTTCCTGACTAAGGACAAAGCAGTGCCCGGTGACGTAGGCGCGATTGTCCCGCCCGAGGCGATCAACAAGTATATCATCAAAGTGCAAGATGCTGCCAAGGCAGATCCTGAGTGGCATAAGGATTACGCAAAAACGGCAAAACCCGGCATCCCCCTACCCTGGCACGAAAAACTCGGGCTGACCAAGGAGGAATATGCCGATTACCTGAAGCAGTGGGACAAGCGTGAATTTAAAGTCGTTCAACAAGTGCTCGTCCGTCTGGAGGAACCCAAACCCGGTGAATGGATGATTCGCGTCAGTGGTGTCGGCATGCCCGTCTCTCTGCTCCGCTACGATCCCAAAAAAGACACCTTTAAGTCGCCGAATGGCGAGCTAGGCCGCATCGAAGACATCAACGCAGAGGCACGGAGTATCCTCGGTGAGTGGACCGGCCACGAGTGGCGCTACGAGAAAAAAACCGAGTTCATATCCACGAAAGAAAATATAGCACTCGGAAAATACAAGGACGGCAAACACTGCCTTCTTATCTACCGCTTACAGGAAAGCACCTCCGGTTTAAAACTTGCAGATAAAAGCCTAGTGATTCGTTTTACACCGCCAAAAAAGAAGTAGCCGATGGCCCAGAAGGCCAATAGTTCGAATACCGATTCGACAGAGAAAACTCTTCGATCAAAGTCGTCGATAGGACATCACTCATTACGTTTCCTATGCTGGGGTGTTATAATAACACTCACACTCTTCGGAGCTTCCAACCTCTGGCTCACTAGCGCATGGGGAACAAATAGTATAGAGACAGAGTTAAATAAACGCACTGGGCAGGACTGGGGTATCGGCAGCATGTCGTGGTCGCCGTGGAATGGCATCAGCCTGTATGACACCGAGATGCTTCAACCGGAGGAACTGCGCGCCCAGACAAATCAGCCGTTTATGGTCGTCAAAAAAATGCGCATTCGCCCGTATTGGCGTCAGTTGGCGCGCGGCCAAGTTTATCCACGTAACATAGAGATCAATTCCCCTGATCTCACCATGAGTTTGGAAATGTTTGCGGCAATAGCCTCCAATACCTCAATACCAAAGGCACAAAAACCAACACCAGCAAAACCGGCGTCGCCCGAGACTAAACCATCTACTACTGAACCTAACACACCTACAACGCCTAAAAAAAACCCAATTACCCCGACACCCAAATCACCTCTCGCTGAGAAGAAAACGACACCACACAAACTACCCGTGCATTTGAAAATCACCAACGCACGGTGCCGTTTAATATCAGCATCCAAACAGCTCGATATCATTGATATTAACAACCTCAACTACGACCACATTCTCTTGGGAGAAAATACTGAGGGCATAATCAATATTGGCAGCATCCGCTTAGTAGGCCTAGATGAACAGAACGACATTCAACAAAAAATCGTCTGGGAACGCCCCTACCTGAAAATTGAAGAACAAATCATCGACCTCGGCGGAGTCCAAGCGAGAACCATCGCCCAGCTCGGGCTTGGCAAAAACCGTATCGGCCGACTCCCCTTCCTGATTGATCTATCAGTTGACCGTCAAAAAATCGATGGCGCCCAATGGCTCGAACACATAGCCATGGAAGTAAAAGCAGATTCCGTAGCCGCACAGATAACGCTCAACGGGCTATTACATCAACCAAAGAGCTGGCGAGCTAATGGCGCACTCTCAACCAATCAATTTTTGATCCGAGAGCAACATGGCAATCACAACGTCACGTTTGAGGAACTTTTTCTACCTATCGTTTTCAGACAAGGAACGCTACGCTGGAGCGGCGCCCGACTGATCAGCGAGGATCTGTCGATCATGAGCAACGGTAACATGTCTGTACGCGACGGCCACCTCTCGGTCACTCGTATCGTGGCATCCCCAGAGGCTGCCGCCTATCTGTCACGCGGCATTCATGGATCACATTTATTCGGACGTCCCGGCCGCTGGTGGTATGATCTCGATACACCCGATCGAGTCATGCGTGACCTTGTAATTTCAGGTCCGTTGCTAGAGCCTGAGATTGATGCCGGAGCAAAATTTGCTAATCTACCGCTCATTACTGTGGTTACTACACTCTACGAATTCATCAGAATCGAAATGAAAGAAGCTGGAAAGGAACTCAAAGCGCTTCCGATCCCAGATCACTCACACAAAACGGAAACTAAACCATGAGAATCATCAGTGGATCTGCAGGAAGCCGAAGCATCAGTGTGCCAAAATCAGTCGCACGACCAAGCACTGACAGACTTCGTGAGGCTCTTTTTTCAATCCTAGCAGACAGACTGCACGGCGCAAAAGTGCTCGATCTTTTTGCTGGCTCCGGAGCTTTGGGAATTGAATCTCTAAGTCGCGGCGCGGCATCTGCCATCATGGTGGATGACAACCGCGAAGCACAAAAGGTAATTACTAAAAACCTTACATCTCTCGGATTTGATAACGGACGTGCAGTGCAGGCTGATGTGTTCCGATTCCTAGATCGCGACAATGCCACCTACGATCTTATTTTTGCTGATCCACCTTATTTCAAGAGACCAGGCGATCGTGATTTTGTGAATGCATTACTCACGCATGAACGACTTGCAGGGCGCCTCGCCGATGACGCACTGTTAGTTGTTGAGGATCCGACCAATAATCAGCGGGATCAAGTTACAGGATGGAATCTCCTTGATCGCCGAAGTTACGGAGGCTGTGGAATTCTGTTTTACCAGTGGGCCCTCATCACATAATATCACACCCAATGCCACGATCTTTAATCCTCTTGATTTACAACATCGCTCTGCCGTTGTTCTTCGTCCTCGCGTTCCCCGCGTGGCTTGTCAAGATGTGGCGCCGTGGGGGCTACGGCACTGGTTTACTTGAACGCTTTGCTGTATTCAAAACTACTTCTATCAGCGAGCCAAAAGATACCATCTACATACATGCCGTAAGCGTGGGAGAGGTCCTCATCGCACTCAAATTGATTAAATCGATATTAGATTATGATGCCTCATTGCACATCGTACTGGCAGCCACAACATCTACAGGCCATGCTGTTGCGCGACAAAACGCCCCATCTCAAGCACGCGTAATCTACAGCCCGTTAGATTTTAATTTCATCGTTCGTATGGTAATGCGACGGTTCTCACCCCAACAAATTGTGCTCATCGAGGCAGAAGCATGGCCAAACCTACTGCGCATCGCACAGAAAAAAAATATCCCAGTGAGCATAGTCAATGCACGACTCTCAGCACGCTCAGAAGCGCGATTCAAAAAATTCAGCTGTCTTGTCACACCTGTATTCAGCATGATCACCCGCGTTGGCGTGCAGGATACGACCGATAAGAATCGCTTTGCCGCACTGGGAATCCCAACAGCTAAAATTCACATCACAGGCAGCATTAAGTTTGATCTAACTGGCGGTCAAGCACCCCAAAAACGATCTGACTTTCAGAAATTGCTGAATGATTTTGGTAATGATGGAGGCAATGGGCGCAAGGTATTACTCCTCGCCAGCACCCATACGGGAGAGGAAAAGATTATCGCCGAGGCTGTTAAAAAATCAGCCGCCGATATTATTCTGTTAATCGTTCCGCGCCACGCCGAACGTCGCACTGAGGTAGTTGCCGATCTCAGATCTGTTGGATACCTACCTGTTTTGAAAACAAATTATGAGCCACCTGAAAATGCCGAACAATCATGCCTCATCGCTGACACAACCGGTGAACTGCGTGATTGGACGGCACATGCCGACTGGGTGATCATCGGAAAAAGTTGGCTCAACGTAGGCGGACAAAACCCAGCAGAGGCCATTGCAGCTCAAATTCCTGTGATCTGTGGGCCACACATGGAAAATTTTCAACCTTTAGTTCAGCAGCTCTGCAATCAGAAAGCAATCATGATGTTAGACGATGCCCATGCACTGACAAGCACCCTCGACAAGCTCGAAAATAAAGAAATAAACACCTCAAGTATGACAATTCGTGCCCACGAAGTGCTTTCGCAACACAATCACGCCCTGAAAAAAACCCTCGAACTTCTTGAAGTGAATGCTTCCGTTAGAAACCCATAGCGTGTAAAAACAAACTTCGATATGAGTAAAAAAGATTCTTCATCATCTGCTAAGCCATCAAAGAACGACAAAGCACCCGATCTAAGTGCCCTCGATTTTGGTCCAGCATGGGCACGCAATGACGCCAGCAGCAAACCTAAACAAAGGTCTGGTAAAGGATCTAACCACGGATCAACGAATCATGGCGGCGACCGCAAACCACCACCACGGGGTAGTGACCGCAGAAGAAATGATGGTAACCACGGAGGCAACCGCCGGCGGGATAGTAAATCTTTTGACCGCAGAGAGCGCAGAGAGCATAAGCCGCCAACACCTCCAGCGGAGGGTATCAGCGCACGTATCATGCCTATCGAGGAAGGAATGGATGCTCTTGCAAAAGAGATTTCTGCCCAAGGTCGCACACACTCTGTATTTGATCTCGCATGGCTCGTGCTTGGCGGCCTGGACCGTTTCCATGTAATCTTCGAGAGCGAGGAACAAGCACTCTACCAAAGCAAGGCAGATCATTCAGCGTGGCTGACTAAACAAGAGTGCCTGAGCCATTTTTGGTCATCAGGTATGGTGAAAAATTACTACGAAGTGAAAATCACCGAGGGCGAGGCACCTACGGGAAATTTCCAGTCCATCGCGCGTTGTGGCTTGAGCGGCAAGATCATTGGGCCACCCAACCACCACTCCTACCAGCAGACTCTCACTGATATTCACCATGCTCGTTACGCCAACATGCCTATCGAGCGATACAAAAGCAAAATTGTCATCGAGCACGGTGAGGAAGCCGTCGAAAAATGGGTCGAGCAGGTAAAAAAACAATCGATCTGGCGACCCAAGCCCGCACAGCCGGCAGATTTACCAGAGACACCCAAAGCTGAGGAAAAAGAAAAAATTGCTGAAGAGGTAATTACTGCAGAATCCGCTCCCCAAGCTAATGAAGAAGCAGCCGCAAACGAGCCTAATGAAACACCCGTCGAGACGCCCGCACCCGCGATCGAGGACACCCTACCCGTGTTTAAGACACGCCGTGAGGTCGAACAACATTTCCTAATCCATGGCTTCGACAATGCATTTAAGTCCGATAAAGTCATCTCCGTGCTGGCGAGCATTCCTGCTAAAATGATCAGCCCAGGACTGATGGCAACACTCAAGTATACTGTGGCCGAAGAAAAAAAATACCCAGGTAAGCTTGCCTCATTTCTTTGCCGTCAGATGAGTGGTCGGCACTTAGCCGTCTACAAATGGAAAAAGCGCCTACATTGCGGTCCAGCGCGCCCCAAGCATGTGCCTGACGACATGGTCATGGCAGACCGACCATCAAAGCTATTCCACTGGGTTCTTGAAAATCCGGCGGGAACTATCGATAAGATGTGGAAAGACTGTCTACCCAAAGACATCGATGATGAAACGCGCCATTCATGGTATCATGATCTACATTGGCTAATTAACGAAGGACTCGTGCTTTTATTTTCAGATGGCAAGCTGCACGCCGCCAAGGAGCTCAACCCTGACCCTCCAAAAACCAAGAAAGCTGCTAAAAAATCAGCTAAGAAAAAAATAGCCAAACAAGCAGAGGAGGACGCGCAGCCATCCAACGACACGGCGCAAACGTCAAATGCACCACCTGAGCCAAAGGATATTGAAAAATAACTAATTCGTATTGGCAGACCAGCCACAGAAAAATATGCATTTTCCGCGAAGCATAAATGACGACCGATCAGTAACGACTCCACCCGATAATCGTTAGTGATTTCGCTCCCATAGACTATACCACGCTAAAACGTCTGCATCACCCTCATAGCCATTTGCTATTAGAGACGTATCGGAAAAAATAACAGAAACGGCAACGCCATGTTTAATCGGTCAAAAATAACGCTTCTACTCTGCTTCATTGTATCAGCCAGCAAACTGACAGCCGGAGCTGATCCAGATCAAAAAATCACCTACAAGAAAAGCGTACAAACAGATCTCAAAATCCACGTTTTTTTCCCAAAGAGCCACAACTTCAAAGGCAAGACACCAGCAATCATTTTCTTTTTTGGCGGCGGATGGAGTGGCGGATCGCCCAAGCAATTCTACCCACAATGCGCACATCTAGCGAAACGTGGCATGGTGGCTATCAGCGCCGAGTATCGCGTTAAGAAATCCCACGGCACAGACCCCAAGACATGTATTACTGACGGAAAATCAGCCATGCGCTGGCTACGGAATAACGCCGCTAAACTTGGGGTCGATCCAAATAAAATCGCGGCAGGTGGAGGCTCAGCCGGCGGACACGTCGCAGCCGCTATCGCAACCACAAAAGGATTCAACGAAGATGGCGAAGACACCTCGGTAAGCTGCATCCCGCAGGCGCTGGTTCTCTACAATCCAGTATTTGACAATGGACCAAACGGCTACGGCCACAAGCGTGTGAAGGCCTACTGGAAAGATTTTTCACCCATGCATAACATCTCCGCAAAAACTCCGCCGACCACAGTTTTCCTCGGCACTAAAGACGACTTAATCCCCGTCGCTACTGCCAAAAAATACCAATCGTTAATGCATAAAGCAGGCAACCGCTGCGATCTGCACCTCTACCCCGGCGAGAAACATGGGTTTTTCAACAAGTCGAAATACAACGAAACGATAGCGGAAGCCACCCGGTTTCTAGAATCGCTTGGCTACATCAAAGCCGCGAAGTAAGCACTATAGCCATTCAGTTAACCAGATTCCGTTTCTCGCCATTCAGGAATGCTTCGATATTCTGTGCAACACCATCGATGAGCCGGGTGCGCGACTCGGTGGATGCCCAGGCGGTGTGCGGTGTGATGATAAGATTCGGGATTCCGGGGTCTAACAAAACGTGATCCGCTGGTGGTGGCTCCTCGCACAGCACATCCAGACCTGCGCCGGCGATGGTTCTATTTTTTAAGGCAGCCGCCAGATCTTCTTCGTTGATGAGCTGGCCGCGACCGGTGTTGATCAGAAATGCACTCGCCTTCATCATGCCCAGTGTCTCCTCATTAATCAGCCCGTAGGTTTCAGAAGTCAACGGACAGTGCAGTGAAATGGCATCAGATTCTGAGAAAAACTGCTCTCTCGGCAGACGTGGACAGATGCATTCGACCGAGCCCTCACGCGCGAGCGCAACGACATCCATACCGAGACCTTGCGCGACCTTGGCAACGGATTTACCGATTGTTCCCAACCCTACAATTCCAAGCGTCTTGCCGGCAAGATCTATGATTGGGTAATCTAGTCGAGTGAAAATCGGGGATTCAGCCCATCTCGCAGGCTCTGCCACAAGCCGATGCATGTTAGTGGATAAATTGATCAGGAATCCGATTGTGTGTTGCTCAACACCCGCGGTCGAATATCCTGCCACGTTACACACGGGGATGCCTGCTTCTCTAGCAGCATCAAGATCGACACAGTTAGTACCTGTCGCCGCCACACAGATAAGCTTCAAGTTTTTACTAGCGGCGATGATTTCTCCATCAATGATGACTTTGTTGGTAATGGCGATGGTAGTCTCAGCAAGATGTTCTTTAGTTTCCTTGTTTGAGGTAGATGCATAAGTTTTAAGTTCGCCAAACTGAGACAAGGTATCAAGAGGAGTACTACCAATGGTAGAAGCGTCTAGAAATGTAATGCGGTGCATGTAATTATCATAGAGACATGACATCGGAACGACAAGATCCCAGATGACGAACCTCGACAAGTCAGGCTTTTCGATCCTATCCTCACTCATACTCAATACAACGATGGCCAATTTTAATCCCAAACTACTCAACGACCCGTTAGATGCTGCCGATGAACTTCTTGATGGCCTTGTCGATGCCTATAACGGGGAGTGCCGAAAAGCAGGCGTTCGATCTCTCGCTAAAAATGATATCCCAGACGGCAAAGTAGCATTACTCGTAGGGGGCGGTGCCGGACACGAGCCAATCTATCATGCGATGGTGGGAAAAAACATGGCGGACGGCGCTGCCTGTGGTGATATCTTTGCGGCGCCTGCACCTAACATTATCCAAGAAGCCACCCAGGCAGTGGATCGCGGCAATGGTGTGCTTTATCTCTACGGCAACTACGCGGGGGATATTCTTAATTTCAACCTTGGTGCTGAAATGTCGGCAGCTAGCGGCACTGATGTGCGCACGGTGCTGATCGCGGACGACGTCTGCTCGGCACCTCCCGAGAGAAAGAGTGACCGCCGCGGAATCGCCGGCCTGGTGCCAATTGTAAAAATCGTTGGCGCGGCATCACAATCGGCTAACAATCTGGATGACCTTGCCCGCGTGGCGGAAAAGGCATGCCTGCAAACGCGCTCGGTCGGCGTCGCCATGGCACCCGGCTCAATCCCCGCAACTGGCAAACCTACCTTTTCATTGGAAGAAGGAAAAATCGGTCTCGGTTTGGGTATTCACGGTGAGGCTGGGGTCGGTGAGATCGCAATGACCACGGCGGATGCTCTCACGGCCATGGTCATGGATCTGATCTATCAGGATTATATCAACGATGATGAGGTGGACGCCCTAAAAGAGGGTGACGAAGTGGTGGTTCTGATCAACTCCCTCGGCTCCACTACCATGATGGAGTGTCTCGTCTGCATGAGAAAAGTCCGGGAGTTTCTGGAACAAAAAGGCATCAAGATATTTGACGTTATCATCGGACCATATGTCACCTGCCAAGAAATGGCGGGGATTTCTTTCTCACTCACCCGTGTGGATCAGGAACTTAAGGAGTATTGGTCAATGCCATGCGAATCATTCTGCATCTCAAAAATGCAAGGCCCACTGCACACAGGTCCGGCAGCCACTCATGATCCGATTACTCATGTCCCGTCTTCCCCTCAGAAAACGGAGACCAAGAAAAAACAAACTGTAGATCTCTCGAAGTCGTCCAATGGCCTGAGCATTCATCAAGCGCGTGACATGATTCTCAAAGTTGCAGATGCCATCATCGCAGCAGAGCCTATTCTTTCTCAAGCTGACCGTGATCTAGGTGATGGCGACCACGGCCTCGGGATGGCACGCGGATTTACTGCCGTGAAAGAATCACTAGACGGCGTGGAATTCGCCTCACACCGCGATCTGTTTGCATCGGCAGGAAATGCCATGCTCACAACCATGGGTGGAGCATCCGGAGTGGTCTTTGGTTCCCTATTTCTCGCAGGCGGAACAACACTACAAGGAGCCGATTACTTTGGCTCACACGAACTCGCACACTTGCTTAACCGCGCCCTCGCAGATGTCATGGAGCGCGGCGGCGCTAAGCCCGGTGATAAAACGATGATCGATGCCCTACACCCCGCCGCTGTGACCGCTACTAAAAACCTGAGTAGCCCCCTCCCCGATTCCTTACAGGCAACAGCTCAAGCCGCACGCGATGGCATGGAGGCGAGCAAGGACATGATCGCCACCATGGGTCGCGCTAAGACGCTGGGTGAAAAATCACTCGGATTGCCAGATGCCGGTGCCATTTCTGTGACCATTATTTTGGAAACGATGCGCGATACAGCACATGCCAAAAGATGAACATAATTGCACCCAAACATGTAGGATTTTCGGTATGAGCCGTTCGAACTGGTATCTGGTATACTTGGACTAGTTGGGTAATTGCTAAATCCGGTTTAGAACTAATAAATGTGTTTATCTCAAATTTTTTGTTCTTAATTGGCACTCGGCCCTTGGCATTGTCTTCATGCAGTTCACACAAGGTGATTTTGTATTTCTACTTTTCTCCTGCGTGCAGACGAACGAATGACCTAAGAAATATTATTAAGGATATTTATTTTATTATTGTCGAACGTTTAAAGTGTGGCACGGCGGAAGAGATGCGTCCAGAGCGAAGCGAACTAGCAGCGTTGTTCGCCGTTGCCACCACTGACTTGTTCGACACGTTGCTTTAGTGCTGCGATATACTTGACTACGTTGGCTCTATTCTTGCCCCAATCAAAACATTGCGTTGGCAGAGCGCATCTACTCGTGATCGAAATCGAGCGATCATCTTCGAACTTGATTGTTACTTTCTCTCCCCAGGTTCTGAGGTTCAGGCTTGTTGAAGCAAGAATCTCCATCGATCCCTCCGTCCGCAATACCCATGATAATTGAGCAAGAGTTTCTTTAGCGACCGATCGAAGATCAATGTCATTCTGAGCATCATATCGCTCAGTGTGGTAGGCTGGGAATCCGAATGCCATGGGGATGTATTCTATTTTGTCGAACGTAAAGTTCACCGGCGGAGAGTCGGTGGACACTAACCACCATGAAAAATAGAATAAACTACCAGAAAAAACTGGCTACGCAGCTACTCTCCGTCGGGTGCAACGTCTTGTTGGGCTTATTGGTTTTTATCAGCCTTCGACTTGTTTTTCTTAGTAGCCGCGTATCCGTATCCGCCAAATGCACCGCCACTAACATAAACTAAAGCCTTTATGATCTCCTCAGCGATATCGTCCTTGTTGGAATGTAAGGCAAAAGCAACTAAGGCAACCAACAGAACAATGACTCCTCCTGCAAAAAACAAGGTCATCTTTCGGAGGCTTTTCTCATGCGTCCGCTGGTCTTTTCTGTCATCAACCTTCTTATCTAATGCTTGTTTGCTATACTCAAACGTATTGCTATCCTCCTGTTTTTTTAGAACCAATTCCTCCGATCTAAGAGACAACTCTTTGGACTGGTTATCTAAAAAAATCTTAAAAAGTTCGTCTTTGTTCTCTTCAATAGGTTGCGGAGCGGGAGCGGATGGTAAATTATTTCTATTTTTGGGCATGACGAATTTCAGAAGAGTAAACAGCTTTTTTGAGGTGTGCTATAATATGGCCAAAATTAAGTTCTTCATCCAAATCATCCTCAATTTCAAGGTTGATTTTAGGCAAAACCATCTCGTAGCGAGCGATTTCTCGCCGCTCTTTTTCACTCAACTTGAGGAGGTCTTCAAAAGAAAGCCTCTTCTCATGCACTGGTTTGAGATCAATAACGTCCACGGGAATACTCTAAGAAAATTTGGAAAAATGTCAAATGCTGAAAATTACGCATTTTTTGCCCAACGATTGAGGCCTGCCACCCGCTACTGAGCACGCCGCTCCGATTCTGTTTTGGATTACTCCCTATCCTCCAGCTTCTACTCCGAAGCGGTAGCGGGTTGGTCAGCGCCGCCTTGTTCGGCTCGGTCTGCATGTTGCCCTTCTACATCATCGGGATTAGTGATGGGGGGTGAAAACTCACTGCAAATTCTTCCCCAACTTTGGTCCGCCATGCGAATCTCGACCGGGAGTTTCGCCAGTTCACGCGGGATAGAAACCATGTAGAGAAACCCCGCCACAGCCTCCTTGGCTCCATCGTTGTCTACAACAGGTTGACCGGATCCAAAAAACACAAAAGTCCTAAGTCGATCTTTGTCTTTGAATACCTCAATATCCAAAAATCCCATGAGACCTTCTTTCTGCGCCTTGCTAACAGAGAGGATCACGACCACCTCCGATTCAAAGTCGGGGGTGAATTTGGCTGGTTTCTGACCTGTCAGTTCGTGTGGCTCATAACCATAGATGCTGTGCCCTCGAGCGAATATTGGTTTCCCTGACTCTTTGTCGATCCTCGCAAATCGTTCGACGAAACCTTTCCACTCCTCCTGGCTTTTCAGAATAGTGAGTCGCTCCTTGGGCAGCGCCTTCACCGAAAGTTCAATATGTTTCGTGTTTGCAACCTTATCACCGAATCGATACTTGGCCTCCCGATGCTCTACCCAGTCTTCCCAAACTGCAATCTTGGCTGCGGGCTTCCTATCGTCCTCGGCGGTCGCGACAACAGTAGGCGCCATTAAAGCCATAAGAAGCAGCGAAGCGTTTTTCAAAACTTTGGAATTCATAAGCCCAATTAATAGCATCAACATCCCCGTCTTTCTGTAAATATTGTGTAAAAGCGCGCTCTTTTCCTAAGCCGAACGTAAAGGCCACCCATCCACTACCGGAGGGCGAGCTTCGTTTTCAGGTTAAGGTTCATAATGTTCATTTAGGCTTCGACTCGGAGCGGGTAGTGGATTGGTGTGCGCTGTCTTGTTCTGTGACCTTTTTCATATTTGAACCAATTTCAAAAAGTCTCTGCCGAGCTTCAAGATACCTATCCCTAGCCCGCATTATATCAAGAAGTGTAACCTTCGAAGGTTCTCCTGCATAAGATTTTTGTAAAATGTCTAATCGAATTTTTTCAAACTTTACAATATTCGATTGAAACTTTTTTTTCTGCTCTACATCTGATGCTATTTCTTGCTGGAACACATCAAGCCTTATCTTCTCATCAATTACGTTCATTAGACCGCAGTGCCCTTCGCTATATTGTCGTTCTACATACTTGACAATAGCCTCAAGAAGTTTTTTTCGTTCTTTATGACTTTCTTCAAGTTCTTGAGAAGCTATGGCATGTCCGTGGAGAATAACAGTTAACGTAATAATAAAAGAGATTGGTATTTTCATATTGTTTTTATTTTTAAAAGCCGAACGTATAGGCCACCCATCCACTACCGGAGGGCGAGCTTCGTTTTCAGGTTAAGGTTCATAATTTTCATTTAGACTTCGGCTTGGAGCGGGTAGTGGATTGGTGTGCGCCGCCTTGTTCTGCATGGGGTATCTTTGGCTAGTCACCCATGTTACCATATTGTTACGCTCACCCATACCAAGATGCCCAATAGTCATCTTGTAAAGCTTCTCCTCATCAAAGAAGAAAGAAGCTCCGTATGCTCCAGCTCCATCGCTACCATGGTATGAAAGAGAAAATCCCATTTTCGTATCGTGTAATTCTAGACTGCCTTTGTAGATAGAAAAATCCGAAAAATCATCATATAAGCTTTTGGGAATATTAAAGGATCTCCCATCACGAGACACCATTAATGAATGCACAATTAATTCTGGGATTCCCCCATCTGTTCCCAACCAATGGGTTTCTTTGCCATGATAAGGCTTAAAGCAAATTTTTGACTTAACTTCAGATGAATCTACGAATCCAGTAATTACCTCAGAGGTATTCTTCTTGTCCACTATTGAGGCAACCTTCACTCTAACAAGATCAGCCTCTTTGTTTGAGATAGAAACACACCCAACCAATAACAAAGCCGTAACAGAGAGTTGTATTTGAAGCAGGAAGGATCGCATATTTTAGCAGAACAGTATTTATTAGTATGCCATTTGGATCGTATATCCTAACAGCGGATCGATTCGTTAGTTATAGTTAGATCTTTGAGTTGTAAAGGTTTTACTGCTTGATGGGTGCGTATATCAGGAAAAAAATGGTGAGGCTGAAATTCGGGGAGTTACTTTGCTGATATACGATACAAAAAAATCGACATCGAAACAAAAGTGTTCACGAAAACACTTTAATATTTAATTTCTGAGAAAGTTTGTTCAGATGCTTTTATGTCCGTTGCAAAAATGAACTACTGCTGGAGGAAGGATTTTTCATGATTTCGTGGTTTTAAGAATAATGAGAGGGCTGCTTTTTTGGTGGTTTTGGATTAACCCCCTTATCTCCCCATGAAATCCTCTCCGATCACCTCACCCAAAAAGCAAATTCCTAGCAGCAATCGATTCTTTTTCATGATTCTTGAATCCGAATTGCGTTGGCGAACGAAGACCATACTGTAAGACCGATAGAACTTCCTCTGAAAACTCAACACCATCTAACAACATGACAGCAAACACTACTACCACCACCTACAGCATCTGCACGCTGATTTCCACCACTATAGCCACCAACTTTATGATATCTAAAATATTACGAACGATTTCAATTGGAATCGCAATCCTTGCACTACCTTACCAAGCCGTGGCCCAGCCACATGAACAAGCATTACTTAAGGCTGCGGAGGAGGCTCAGGCCGCGGCTAATAATGAAGGAGCTCGCCTTATGCAGGAGATCGGGGCGCTGTCTCAGGTTACTGAGCTCGAAAATATAGAGGTGCGAGATGGTCTTGCCTGGTTGACTGATGCCAAGGAGCCATATTCGGGATGGGTGAAAAAGACGTGGATAATACGACACAAGCATGAAAGTTCTACAAATGACTGGCACACGCATGATAAATTCACCGACGTGGCAAAATTCAAGGGTGGTGTGCCAACTATTTATGCACAATTAAAGAAAGATGACAGCCTTCAACGTCTTAGTATCCTGGCGGAAAAAGACTGCCAGAGGCGCAAGACCTGGGTTGCCGATTTTTTGATGTATCTAAATACCGGTAGTACAACAATCATCGTTATGCCGGGTAAAGCAGGACATTTTCCTGACGAAATACGATATGCCTTTTATAACAATGGTACAGTAGGTGATGTTGCGCATTACCAAGATGGGCAACGCCATGGTTTGCTCATGGATTGGGTTATGCACTCCTTAGTTGAACATAGCCACTGGACCATGGGGAAGAAGGATGGTAAGCGTGTAACGTTTCATTGGCATACTAAGCTCAAGCGGACTGAGGAACATTGGGAAAACGGCAAACTCATCAATATGAGGGTTTGGAAGCGTAATGGTGAACAATGTAATGAGACCAAACTTGTGGATGGAACCGGGAAAGTGGTTCGCTATGAAAGTACCCGCGTCTACCACAAAGATGGAACGATTAGCTACAAGTCGACGAAGGATATGGAGACCCATTATCAGAATGGATTACAACATGGGGCCGAGATTAGATATGGCTCCGATGGCAAACAGATCTTGTCAGTCGGTACATGGAAGAACGGGAAAATGCATGGGACTTCAATTGGTTATAATGGTCCCAGCGGCGCCGTTACCGCAGTATCATCTTGGAATAACGGTAAGAAACATGGATCATCATTCTATTATTTTCGTAACAAGTTACACCGGGTAACGTCTTGGATCAATGGTGAAAAGAATGGGCCCATGATCCAATTTGAAGATGATGGCTCTCGCATGGAAACCACCTATGTGAACGACGAATGCGGCGAAGTGATTCATTACAACGTGAACGGATCAATCAGGAGAACCTGCATCAATTGGGATTGGGTTGGTTATGAAGGCCCTGGAGAGAACTAAATGGTAGCGGACGTTCTCAACGTCTATTAACCCCCTTATCACCCCATGAAATCCTCTCCGATCACCTCACCCAAAAAGCAATTTCCTAGCAGTTAGCAGTTCAAGAACCTATGGAGAAGAATATGGAGAGATCGATAATCACGATGGCGTTTTGTGCTATATTGCTAGGAGACGCCATGGCCAAGGAGGTAGCTCCACAGAGCGAGACAGCGGTGTCGACTTCCATTAAAACAGCACACCTCGCAGGGCTGTGTGTATACGCTAGCCGCTTTGATGAGGGAGCGACCGACGGTTGGGCCCGTATGAGCAGTCAGGGCGCACCGAAGGCTCTCGCGGTGCAATATGCCGTCGAACCCGTGGCAGGAAAGTCAAAGTTCGACTTCCTCGGCGAATACTTTCGCGATACGGTTCGACTGAATATCGACAAGTTGCCAGAACACCAGTTGTTGGTCGTCGAATACGACCTTCTGATCCTCAAAACATGGGGCGGTGATGGATTGTTTGCCCAGCAGGGTAAGAACTTGGACAATGCTCCTGACCGGCTGACAGTGAGCCTTGGTGATGGTCGGGTGTTGACCGACGCTACTTTCTCCAATGAGATCCGGGCAGATGGCAAAGGCTTTCGCCAGTCCTTTCCCGATAATATAGGCGACCAGTCCCATTCGGCGTGCACTGGTGCCTGGCTGCAGGCTAAGCCAGGACCAGGCGTTAGTTATATGGCCTCGGTATACCGCTTGCGTCTCGTGGTGCCTCACTCGGCTGACTCGGTTGTGATCGAATTCAAGGGCCAGCCCTTTGAGTCCAGTATGCCCAGACCGGAGACCTCTAACGAGTCATGGGGACTGGCGAACGTGCGGGTGTTCACTGTAGCACAGCCAGTCAAGTTGACCCAGGACAAGTTTGATCAGCACTGGGCTAGCCTTGCCGCTAAGGATCCAATGAAAGCGTGGAAAGCAAGGTGGTCGCTTACTTCTGCTGGGCCCGCTGTCATGAAGATGATTCGCGAGGAGATCTATGGCCCTGAGGTCCCAGGTATGGCCGACAAGGTCAAGCATCTGATCAAACAATTGGATCAAGACCCATTCCAACAGCGCGAAGCTGCCAGCCAGGCGCTGCGCGACCTCGGCAGTGCAGTTAGACCTGTGCTCAGAACAGCTTCGATTAACCACAAGTCTCCTGAGATGCGTGCCCGTGCTGTGGACCTCCTGCAACAACTCAAATCCAAAGATGTCGGCCCACGACCGAACCGTCTTCGTTACCTGCTGGAAATCATTGGTAGCGACGAAGCTAAGTCAATGCTCAAAAGTGTGGGAGCGGTTTCTCCCTGATGTTAGAAATAACCCCCTTATCACCCCATGAAAAACCCTTCGATCACCTCACGAAAAAAGCAAATTCCTCGCAATTTCATTTTTTTGCTATTGAGTATCACTTTTACCTTTGCCGGTGAACCTTCTCAAGACTTAACGAAAAAATACCTAGCACAGAAAGACTCTATAAAAGTGCAATCAGAAAAAGCTAAGGATCTAATCTCCAAGGCTCACAATGATTTTGATGCGGGCTTTTACAAGAAAGCAGAAGTCAACCACCGTAACGGTCGAGCTCTTGAGCAAGACGCAAAGGTTTTAGAACAGCAACTTGCTAGACAACTACTTCATGTCTTTACTAATCAGATAAAAAATCTCAGTAATGAGAATTTTGAAATCCGCCGTTCTGCATCTAATAATCTGCAGAAACTAGGTCCAGAAATTCTTCCTTTATTGCACGAATTGAACCTCAAAGACATAGACCCAGAGACGAATGCCCGAATCAAAGGATTATTGGCAAGCTTTAAAAACATCGAGATAGACAAGCAGGGGCGTTTCTTACAATGGGCAAAGACAGCCACAGCCTCATCCCAGTATACTCACTTGGACTGGTCCGCTAAGCAGTCCACCGGAAAGCCTGATACGCATCAAGCTGGAGATCTAAAAACAGCGTGGGCCTCTAAAGCTACTGATGCTGGCAAGGAATGGTTAGAACTCACCTTTGGCAGAGCCATCTATCCAGTTGCTGTAAGGATTCATGAAACCTACAATCCAGGCGCAGTCATAAAAGTAGAGTCTAGAGACGAAAAAGGCAAACTCCACACGCTATGGGAAGGAAAAGACCCCACTCGATTAGCTCCAACATTTTTCGAAATAGTAGTGCCTAAAGATCTAACAAAAATCAAAACCTCGATCATTCGTATCACTCTTGACACCAAAGCAGTCGCTGGCTGGAACGAGATCGATGCTGTGCAACTAATCGGCTTACCTTAACTAACTGAATGATCATCTGTGGTCTATTCCTTATCTATCAGGGGGGCAGACCATGGTGATCAAGCTAGGGACAATAATGAATGGCACTAGATATAAAGGGATGGAGCAGTAGTCAGGAAAAGCCTTGAATACCCCCCTTACCACGGCATGAAAGCCACTTCGATCACCTCACCCAATAAGCAAATTCATAGCATACATACAGAATAAATACTCTGCCTATCCTTTATTTTCAAAATGGCTCAACAAAAAAGCACTCCCGCTTGAAGGAGTGCTTTTTGTAAAAATGGTTTCAGTATGATAACCCCCCTTTTCCCCCCTCTCCGATCTCTCCTACAACGTCCTCAAGGACACCACCCAAAAAGCAATTTCCTAGCAGTCAGTCATCCAAACCCTTCTCACACACCCACCCAATACCTGCCGAGAGAAACAATCAGCGGCATGGTCAGCAAGCTGACCAGCGATGTGGCGACTACAACCTGAATGGCGACGTCGGCCCGACCACCATAGTGACGCGACATTAGGATAGGAAACATCCCAGCGGGCATCGCAGCTTGAATAACAAGAACTTGCTTTAGCTCTGTGGCAAGTGGCAGAAATTTGGCGAGGCAGAGAATCAACAACGGCAACAGAACAAGACGAACCAACACGCCACCGGTGGAGATTTTCCAATCGAACCTCATTTGTTTCGCCAAATCAAACAAGGTGGTTCCCACGAGTAATAGCGCAAGAGGAATGGCACAGAATCCAAGCATGGAGAACACCGATGTCAGCACGTTCGGCATATGCTGATCCCCCCCTGTCTGAACCATCAAAACTCCAAGAACAACCGCAAGGATCGGCCCTTTCATAAATGCCCGCCATGACGGCTTCATATCTCCCGATATCAACATCAGCCCAACCGTCCACACCGCAATTTCTACCCCAAGGTTATGGGTAAACAGAACCGCCAGCACGTTGTTATCATCGGGGAAAACATAGAGCATCAAAGGAAGCGCGATGTAGCCGTAATTCTGCAAGCCACTGCTCATCGCAAATGTCCTCCTACCACCACCTTTCTCCAACCCCATCAACCGAGCAATCACTAGGCCTAACATCATTCCTGATGCGATGACCAGGAAACCAATCCCTGCCGCCGATGTCACCACACCGGCATCTCGTAAAATCTCAGAGCCTAACATTTTATCAAGAATCAGGCAGGGATATAGCAGGTTCACCACCATCGTCATGATTCCCTTGTCCATTTCCGGCTTCAATACTGAAGTCCGGCGCAGCACTGCACCCAAGGCCACAATGATATAGATGGGGAACGCAGCTTGGAGGACCAGCAGACTTTCTTGCATGGATGTCATTGTAAGCATGATCTCTGAACGATGACACGAACTCAATGCGCTGATTTTAAATTCAATACGCACAACATCCCCATTGGGCGTCTTTGTTGTGTTCACCTATCAAGTGAGTGATAGGCTCTAGGATGCATGGTTTAGAGGATTAAGAAAAGCTGAACTTACATGCCTATGCTTAAATAAAACCTGTGTAAGTAGATTGCCATCAAGTCATGATTAGCCGTAACCTTGCAGTATGATTGATGCACACGTTGAGCTCTCGGGCAGCGAAGATTCACTATCACAATTAGAGGACGCACTGGAATTCAGTGGGGTAACCCAAGTGATTGTCGTTCAACGTTCATTTTGTAAATCGGCGATGCAATCTCACCTCAAGCTCGCTAAAGAATCAGAAGGGTTGGTTCGGGGTGTTATTACTGCAGCACCCTTGTCTAACACCAGAAAACTACGTATCCAAATAGATGCCGATCGCCGTGAAAATCGCATTGTCGGATATCTTGCCGATTTTTCAGATATCCATGGCATCGAGCACAACAACAACCAAGAGGTCACCCACGGGGTTGGCCTGATCGAACAATCCGGCAAACCATTGGACGTATTACTATCTCCAGATCAAATGCGAGACATTATCCCATTTCTCGATGCGCATCCCAGCCTGAACATAGTGCTCGATCACTCCATGGGAGATGCCATCTCCATGGACAAAGAATGGCAACGCGTTCTGCGCGAAATCGGCAGACGCCCTCACGTTTATTATCGTCTTTGCGGACTAGCTACAGGCGTTACCGGCGAAACAACCTATCAGATCACAGAGGCTACCCAAGCGGCATTTGATTCAGCACTTTCTGCATTCGGGCCACAGCGGCTGCTTTTTGGATCAAACTGGCCTCGCAACACCATCGCATACCCCGTCTGGCTCAATACCGTCGATAACCTTGTTACTCATTTATCCGAAGATGAACGTGACTCGATCTACACAAGTAACGCACAGGAGATTTACCAGATTACTTAGTCCGCAATTAGGTGCTTGTGCAAGTCTTCGACCCTCTCGCAGCCAACCTGTTCCATCACTTGTTGAAGCTGACGTTTTAGCATGATCATCGTGTGCTCCCCCCCTCTTTTGCCCATGGCACCAACGCCATACATGAAAGATCGTCCCAGGAAGGTGAACTCAGCACCACTTGCCATGGTGCAGGCAACGTCTGATCCTGAGCGGATGCCGCTGTCCATCATGATCGTGGTCTTACCCTTAAACTCCTTCGCAATCTCAGCGAGAGGTTTGATGGTCGATTGGCCAGCATCGAGTTGACGACCACCGTGGTTGGATACAATGACGCCATCCACTCCGAGACTCACCGCTTTTTCCATATCTTCACATGTGGCTACACCCTTAAGCACGAGCTTACCCTGCCATTTGTCGCGGATCGCCTTGATACGATCCTCACTTAGCCTTCCGGAAAAAGTCTTATTCATGAACTCACCGAGGTGTTTCATGTTGAGGCCTTTCGGGATGTAAGGCTTCATCGTTTTAAACTCGGGAATACCAGCGAAGAGACTGGTGATCGACCACGTGGGGCTGGTGCACATTTGGAAAATATTGCGCAGGCTCATACGCGGAGGGATCGATAGACCATTCTTAATCTCCTTCGGTCGGTAAGCAAATGTTGGTGTATCACCAAGGATCACCAGCACGGGGACTTCCGCTTCGGCAGCTCGCGTGAGCAACTTATCGCGCATCTCCTCCTCCGCCGGATGATAGAGCTGGAACCATGCCTCACCCTCGGTGAGCTCGGCAACTTTCTCGATACTCGCCGTTCCTACCGTGCTAAGAATAAAGGGAATGTTGTGCTTGTGTGATGCCTCGGCAAGAATCTCTGTTGCCCGTGGCCACATCAAACCCTGTAAGCCGATCGGGGCAACTCCAAACGGGGCACTATATTTTTTCCCAAAGATTTCAGTCTCCATGTTAGATCCGGGATAATCTCTCAGGTAATACGGCCGCAGAAGGACCTCACGAATATCATCAGTGTTTCTCTGAATGTTGATATCTGAAAAACAGCCACCGCTCAGATACTCATAGGCAAATCGCGGCAGACGCTTACGCGCCCTCGCTTGTAAATGCTCAATAGATGGTAATTCGGGATTAAATGGGTCAGACATCGAAAGTCGATCATGTTACACGTGTGGAATTAATCCAGCCCAAAGCTCATATCAAATCCACATCTTATTGCGTGAAAGTCACATCAACTGCGCCCTAGCGTAACCCAAAACATCCTCAAACGGTAACCTGTTAAGCAAACCCCAATGAGCATTCCGATAGAGTCGGTAACGCATCATACCCGGACTGTAGATACCACAGAGAAACCGCGCGAGTCGCTCTGGACTTGCCAGGGCCGGTTTACGCAGGGCGACAACTTGTTGAATCGTCTCCAGCTCATCCACGGTGACCTCATCCACGCGAGTTTGTGGGAGTTTGCGTGGTCTTTTTTCTCCCCTACACGACGAGCAATTGCCGCATGGCTCTGCCAGTTTCTCGCCAAAATGGGCTAACAACGAGGCAGCGATGCATTTCCGGCTGGTTGCGATGGAAAAAACCGTGTCGATCCGACGCAAATCATCACCAGAGTGATCTAGAATGACTTCATACATTTTATCCGTGAGTTTTGATAAATTGTCGGGCTGTTTACGAATCCGGTAGTGATGCAGGCTATGGCTAAATTTCATACGTGCATCGCCGCTCGCGTTCAGCTCGGAGAGCAGCAGCATGAGCTTTTGCTGACCTGCAGCACTGCCACCAGATACCTCAGTAAGATTAACACGCTGGCGAGTTTCTAGAATCGGCTTCAACAATTTTTGTTCGGCAGGTTTGAATCCAAGCAGAATTTTATCTATCGGCTCCAGTGGCACAGCATGACACCAGAGCCACGATCCTTCATCCGGCACGATGAGACCAAGAATTTCTAGGCGGGCAACAAGGATATCCAAAGTGGCTCGCGCTACATCGTTAAGTGTGCTGAGATCGTAATGCGAAACTACAGCACGTTTACCTTGTGAAAAAAACTTACTAAGGATGTTCTCTACGGCTTTGCGCGTCGGTTTTTGCGCGACAACAAAATTTTCTAATAACGCGCGGTCGTTCTCACTGGCGAGTAAGACACATTGGCTAATTTCTCCATCGCGACCGGCCCTCCCACTTTCCTGAATCCATCCCTCAGGAGATTTTGGTGGCTGGTAATGCACCACTGTACGCACGGACGGCATATCTACCCCCATACCGAAAGCAATCGTCGCACAAATCACAGGTGTTTTCCCTGTTAAAAATTCATCCTGAACCACACTGCGAGCATCTGCCGGCATCCCCGCATGGTAGGCACAGGCATGAATGCCCTGTCCCCTGAGCGTGGATGCCACCGACTCGACCGTTTCACGCTTCGTCGCATAGACAATTGCTGGAAAACTCTCGGCATCCGACAAACAATCTAACAAGAACGTATCTTTTTTCTCATCCGCACACGGACGTATTAAGAAATGAAGATTGGGACGGAAAAATGTAGTCTGAACCTGATCGCGCTTCAGGATCCCAAATACCTTGCGTATTTCGCGTGCTACAGATGGCCCAGCCGTCGCGGTAAGCGCAAGTATTGAGCGAGGTTTTATTTTACTTACCCTCTTAGCGAGGCGCAGATATGACGGCCGAAAACTATGCCCCCACTCCGAGACACAATGAGCTTCGTCAATGGCAACCAATGACACATTCTGGTCATTCAATATATCCAATAAATTTGATCGGCTAAGCCACTCAGGTGATACATAAAGGATCTTAATCTCACCGCGTAAAACTTTTTGCGTAATCTTGTCATTCTCTTCTTCCGTGCCAGCAGAATCAAGTCGCTCAGCATCTATTTTGTTTCGCTTTAATACATCCACCTGATCACGCATCAATGCGATCAGCGGCGAAACCACAACGGTCATCCCATCAAGCATCACCGCTGGCAGCTGATAGCAAAGCGACTTACCTCCACCGGTCGGAAGCACCGCCAGAGTGTTCACCCCAGCCAATACGCGATCAATCACTTCCCGCTGCCCACCTCTTAGCGAATCGTGCCCGAAATGATGCTTAAGAGCATTACCTATTGCATCATTCATCTTACCTCTCACTCACCATTTTGCACGCCAGCTGAATCGCATGCGTCATTGAGCTAGCGTCTGCCTTACCAGTTCCAGCGATATCATAAGCCGTTCCATGGTCTGGGCTAGTACGGGGATATGGCAAGCCGAGCGTTACGTTCACCCCTGTATCAAAATCTAACAATTTAAGGGGGATCAACCCCTGATCGTGATACATGCAAAGCACAGCATCGTATTCACCATCTGCCGCTGGGCGGAAAATCGTATCCGGCGGATGCGGCCCCGAGTAATCGGCTCCACTACCGAGCTGGCTTAACAGATCCACAGCAGGGGCAATGATTTCAATATCTTCACGACCAAATACACCATTTTCTCCTGCGTGCGGGTTAAGACCACAGACGGCAATTCTAGGTTGTGTAATACCCCGCTGATGACAGAACTGCGCTAACAGTTTTCCAATACGAACAATCTCATCCGAATCTAACAGATTAGGAACCTCAGCCACTCCCACATGAATTGTCACAAGTGCTACAGTAAGGTTTTTGCCCGTCAAGCACATCGCATGATTGGTGCACCCTAACCGCTCAGCAAAAAACTCCGTTTGTCCGGGGAAAAGAAAACCCAACTCGTGTAGTCCCTCCTTTCCAACTGGCGCCGTAACCACGGCGTCGATCTCCCCCGATTTAAGCTGTTGCACCGATTCCTCAAGCGCATCCAGAGCAGCCTGCGCCGATGCACGAGATGGTTTCCCAGGGCACGCATCGATCGTTTCACCGATAATCTTGAAATCAAAGCCAGCAGGTAGATTGCCTGATTCCAGAGCGGCTCTTACTACTTCAGGGCCAATGCCTGCTTGATCTCCAAGTGTTATGCCAACATGCTTCACGAATTGATCATTTCCACACAAATCAATAAAATCAACGAGAATCAGAGAATGGTTGCACACTTCGCATTCCCGTAGCAAATTACAATTAGCACATATTTTCTCTGTTAACAATCATGGTCAACCCAGTATCCAATCAACTCAAAGGTAATAGGCGAGCAGACTACGCAGGCATCCTTCCCAAAAAAGGCTGGCCCAAACGCAATTACCACTTTCTGCGCCACCGCCTGCTGCCTCAAGTTTTCCACAAGAGAGATGGCACACAACGTGACCCCATTCCACATGCCCCAGATGAGGGAAAAATCCGGGTCACATGGATCGGCCACGCCTCGTTTCTTATTCAGTTCCCCGATCACTCAGTCATCATTGATCCAAACTGGGCAAACTGGCACGGTGTCGTTAAACGTAAACGTGAACCAGGACTCGGCCTGCAGTTAATGCCACTGGTTGATTTGGTCATGGTCACCCACGCCCACTTCGATCATTTACACAAGAAGAGCCTCAAAATTCTTGAATCGCACGAGGGTATCGTAGTTCCAAATGGTAGTGGAAAACTTGTTAGGCGTCTTGGGTTCAACAAAGTGCATGAGATGTCGGTGTGGGATAAACTTAATTTTGAAAACCTTCAGATAACCCACACTCCGAGCCATCACTGGGGCGCGCGTTATTTGCATGATACCCATCGCGACTACGGCGGCTATATGGTTCAATCCGGTAAGTGTAAGGTATTCCACTGCGGCGACAGCGCTTATTTTGATGGTTTTAAAGAGATTGGTAAGCACCACACACCGGATGTGGCACTCATGCCCATTGGTGCTTATGATGCCCCCAGCGGTAGAAACGTGCACATGAATCCCGAAGAGGCCGTACGGGCATTTATCGAGATGGAAGCGGGTATTCTTATCCCAATGCATTATGGCACCTTCGCGCTCGGCAATGAACCCGATCACGAACCTGTGGAACGCTTGCGTGCTGAAGCTGATCGACTTGGTGTCACCGATCACCTACTTGTACTTGAAGAGGGCGTTGGTGTTGAAGTGGAATGCCTCGCAGAAACGAAGATCTAAATCTTTCAACAGACAATAAAATAAAGCCAACGCTCTACAGCGCTTAGATTATCATGCAATTATTCTCCACCGCCATTGCCATCCTACTTGGTTTTAGCCTTACCCGACTGGCCGCCGCACCTGTGCCAGACTTACAAATTCTATTCATGGATTCAAATATGTGGAAACAGCCAGTTGGTGAGGTCCTCAATAAGCGTAGTCATCTACGATTTCATTGGCTTTCAAAAGCCAAAAATGACGCTAGATCCACAACTAAAGGCCTTCGGCTCTGGCAACAGCCTGTGGGGGAAACCATTTTACGAAGTCGCGATGGCAAACTGCACTCGTTCGAAATATCCATCTACAACCGAGGCGACATGGGTAACATCAACACAGACACATTTGATGAGCTCACTAGTAAATGGCAAAAACTACTTCAAAGCAAAACCGGCAAAGATGGTGAAAAAATGAACCGCACTCAGAAGGGCAGCGTAGTTTCTGCTGATCGCTGGTTATGGGAATGCCCTGGCGCCTACATCACACTGACGGCCAGCAGCACAGGCCGCGGATCAAAAAAACTGCCAGAGTTTCTCAAACTCACGCTTGTCTCAGTGAAGTTTGGAAAAGAAATGTTCGCTTCACGCGGGGGCATTACCAATACGATGGTAAAGCGTAATGATCTAAAGGACTCGGTTGAGAAACAAGGCAACGGAGATGTATTCATCAAAAACATACCCATGGTCGATCAAGGCAGGAAAGGTTACTGCGCCGTCGCCAGCGCGGAACGCGTTTTCCGCTATTATGGATTGCAGGTAGATCAGCATGCGATGGCACAAATCGCGCAAAGCAGTGCTCAAGGAGGAACTAATCCACTAAAGATGATCGACGCATTAAAGCGCGTGGCTGGTAGAACCAAAACTCGTCTCTATCAGCACTACGAAATCGACCGACGTGAATCGGCATCAACTATTAAAGCATACAATCGTCTGGCTAAAAAATCTAATCACAGGCAGGTGCCAGAAAATGCCTATTACCAGCAATTCCTCTCCGTTGCACATGCTGAAACACTGAAGTCCGTGCGATCGAAAGGTTCGACATACAATCGATTCAAAAAAACGATCATAGATAAAATCAACGAAGGTATTCCTCTGCTCTGGGCTCTCCAAGTCGGGGTGATCAAGGAAAGGGGAATCCCGCAAGCAGGAGGTGGACACATGCGCCTCATTATTGGTTATAATGAAAAATCAGACCAAATCATCTATTCCGATTCATGGGGTGCAGGACACGAATTTAAGAAAATGACTATTCCTGAGGCTTTCACCGCGAGTATGAATCTAATGACAATCAAACCATCCAGATGATTAAATACAAAATGAATTGAATGGATATTAGTCGATATTCATTCATTTTTAATAACCCATTTTTCAGCCACGCCACTGAGCGAGCTGCTCGGGAAACGGACACTCAGCACAATCACTGATATCCTGTAGGCAGAAGTCCTGATAAATCTGTAATAGCGCTTGATGTTGCCATGCCTGCCGTAAGTATTTTTTCCGACGCTCAATATCGCCAAACAAGCGAATTGAGGCCTTATCAACCTTCTCACTAATCGCGGGTGCTTGCAGCTTCTCATAATATTCCCATGCACCACGATCACCATCCACCAAATACGCGGGCATCAAATGATTTATTTGAAAATCTGTGAGCCGATCCGCCCCCATCAGAGCGAGGTTGCGCATGCTGCGTTTTGATTTCACAGTATAGTGATGGCTCCAGTAAGGGTGCCTCAGTTCTTGAAAAAAATCTTGGGAACCAGTAAAATCCAGACATGCTGCGCGAAAATCTTCCCAGTGATGCACGATGGTTGCCAAGCATGCTACGCGCCTCTGCGGATGATTAATCGGACGAATCCCAGAGAGTTTCCAGGGGATTTTTCGATCATGAGTGGGTTCGTAATCGTCACGCACTTTCCACCAAATTCCCCATAAATCACGTAAATAACCGCGGGTATCGTTAAGCGCGGCATCGTGAACTTCTGCCGTTAAAAAACCCGCTGCACCAAACAATATCGACTCACAATCAGCAGGGCACTCCCTCAACAAACCGATCGGCAAACGTTGTGCTAGCAAGGTCATCGCAAGCTTGTTGGGCCGATACCCCATTGTCTCAGAAATTGCCTGCCATAACCATTCCTCCTCACCTAACGCATCAATAGTTCTCGCGCGGCGTTTTGCTTTAATGCTCGCCCGATGCATTGCCGCCTCACGCATCAATGCATCTAGATTCCCCTGATGCATTTCTGCCAAAGGCATAAAACACCTTCCCACATGCGCTGCCGCCTGAGCCATCAATGGAATTTGTAATGCCTCACGCAGTATAAGTTCCGGAACAATAACCTGTGGCACTGCCCTGTGATTCGATGTGCGTGTAAACCGGCTTTTTGCTTCGTCTCCAAAAACAACATGTAGCACAACATCATCAAAATCCTCATTGCTGCCATGCCCATGGTTATCCCAATCGGCAAATGTATGGTCCAACTCCAATGATCCAGCATGAATTTCCCCATCAATCTCGACAGCTGTGTGCAGAAAATCCGGTCCTGCGGCATGGTTCCAATGACCAAATTGCACAATCCGGACAGCTCGGCCATCAATAGTAGCAAATTCACGGCCCATCTGCCCGCCATACCACAACGCTTGCAAATGCAACTCGTTCGGCAAGACAAGCGCATTCTGCTCTAAGACAGCGCCCTTATGATCTCTGACCTCCTCCAGAAGCTCCTTATATCCACACATACAGAGGAAAATAAACATCTTAGCTCAAGCTTCCAATGCAGGAATTAGAAAAATATGTCTGTTTTTTAAGATCGGAGAGCAAGCTAGTGGATTTCCGCATTGCACCGAGGCATTATTTAAGTAGTCTTAATTACTTTAATCACCGTCATGAGATTTGGTAAACGCCTATCCCCGAGCCATCGAGGCAGGACAAGCACACGCAATAGACGCCGTGCAGGTCGCCCGTCACTGCGGCAAGCATTTCATGATGCCAACATGAGGGCACAACAACGAGCAAATCGCAGGCTTGGAAAACGGCGCGTCCTAACCTCCGTAAGAGCTGCCATTGATAGCGCAGCGCAGAACCATCTAATCCACCTCGGGATCGGCACGCGAATGATCCGCTGGCTTATCGCAATCGCATTACTTCCGATCTGTATTGTCACCACGCGAGCACTCTTCGTCGTGGATCCAGAGGGCACCTTCTGGATGGATCTTTTGCGCACTCAACAATTTATTTACTTTGCCGTGGGAATGTTCTGGATGGCGGGTTGGTTTATCACTGGCGTGGGTGAACGGTTCTTTCTCTATCTCTACGTGCTCGGCCATGAACTGACCCATGCTATTACAGTCTACGCATGCGGCGGCAAAGTTGGTGGTATCCATGTGACCGCAGATGGCGGTTATGTCATGACCAGCAAGACCAACTTTCTCATAGGGCTGTCTCCCTACTTCATACCATTCTGGTCGGTAGCTGTGATGCTTGTCTTTACTCTTCTGGAAATGACAACACAGATCCCACACCTCCATAAGGCACTCTACTTTCTCATCGGTGCGAGTTGGGCCTTCCATTTACTCTGGACTGTATGGATGATGTTTCGTGATCAGCCTGACCTTAGAGAAAATGGTGTGTTTTTCTCATTTGTGCTGATTTACCTCGCTAACGTAATCCTGCTATCAGTCATCCTCTGTCTTGCCCCAGGCAGCCTGACATGGCATCATTGGTACAATGAATTCATGAATACTTGGGGTCAGTGGACAAACTTTATAGTGAAATTTGTAAGTTCAGCCTTATAGATCAATGGTTTTCCTTGAATTTCAAAATCAGAAACTTTTATCTTGTATATACTCTTTTTTTAGGGCATATTTCAAACATCGTTTAATTAAACGATATTTGGGGGGGAACAGCTCCGTCAGCATAGTCTTCGGACATAGTTGGCGGGGCTGTCATTTTTTACCCCCTAAATCAAACTTGAGGTTCGGCAGATTTCACAGGGTAATAAAAGCAATGAATGCTGTATGGTATGAAAGTCTGGGTGATTTTGTTGTATTATATGTCAGCCTCATCCGGCACCGGAGGAATGAGATCCTCACGCAGCAGCAGCCGCTCGACAGATAGGTCATCCAGTAGACCTTCGGACGTCTGCTGAATCACCGCAGCAAACGGCATGATCCGATCCACCTCTGCAATTGCCGCGTGGACCATCGACGAAACAATGTCGGCGTCATACTTGTCGCGCTCAAACATGTTGGTGATGCGGAACATGATCTGCTCACGATCCAGATCATATTCCAAACTCCCCAGGGTGAGTTTTTTGTTCGCCCTGGCGAGCAGCTCCAGCACAATTGGTTCATGCTCAACCTCAAGCTCAAGTGGAGCCTCCCCCACCACCGACAGCGCATTGAGTTGTGGGAATGCTTGTGCATGAAGATGTACGTGGGTGTGGTAGGCTTCAAAGGCAGTGCGGATCACGTCTTGACCTTCAAGCTGTTCACACTGCCAACCTTGCTGGCCAAAGGCTTCCATGACGGATTGAATCTGAATTGATGTAGGGCGCATATGAGTGATGTCTTAAATACTAAAAGTTAAATTCCAAATACTAATCTCTATTTTCCATCACACCCAGCACTGCCTCTTCAAGTAGATGGCGCCGCCTCTCCGAGATCGGTTTGAGGGAGGCAACCACCCCGCTCTTTTTTTCCTCAGTAAAGTGCAGCACGAGATTTTTTGCATCCGCAGTAACCTCAGCATCTGCTACTTGCGTCCAGTAGATAACTTGCAGGTTTTCTTTCGCTCCAAAAAAGGGAAAGATCTCTACACCAAGAGGACTAAAAATGATATACGCATTGCGCGTGCAGCGCACACCAAGCCGAATCATCCAGTAGCATAATAGCAGCCCCAATAGGCATAGCCATAACCAGCCATCAAGAATCGGCCCACCCATCCCCCAGTCTTGAGTTGATAAAATAAATACCGCAAGCGTCATTATTAAAAATACGACAGATAAGCCGAAAAATAGCGGCGCTTGTGCCGCACGAGTAAAACGCAGCTCTTTTTCAGGCTCAGCAAGCGATTTAGGACCACACGGAATCACCGCACCCTTTATTATCTCAACCATCGTTTTTTTCTCTTCCGTCATCTGGATGCATGTATGTGTCCCGATATCTGGATTTGTTCAATCACCGATCCTGTGTTAATTGAGTAATCTCAGGTCACAACCCATCATTCTTTTGCCTTTTTCTCTTCACTGCGACTACTCACTTTCTGCCGATCAGGGGGCTGCAGTTGCAAAACTCGTCAAGTCCATTACTGCCGGCAATGGTCACCAAACACTATTGGGGGTCACCGGATCGGGAAAAACATTCACAATGGCAAACATCATTGAACGGATCGGCAAACCGACACTGGTAATGTCCCATAATAAGACACTTGCCGCACAGCTCTACTCCGAGTTGAAAAAATTTTTCCCAAACAACGCCGTCGAATATTTTGTCTCCTACTTCGACTATTACCAACCAGAGGCCTACATTCCGCGCTCCGATACTTACATCGAAAAAGATAGCTCGATTAATGACGAAATAGAACGATTGCGCCTAAGCACAATGGGGTCGCTCATCACAAGAGAGGACGTGATCGTGGTTGCTTCGGTGTCCTGCATCTATGGCTTGGGGTCACCCGAGGACTACCAAAATATGATGTTGCCAGTAAAAACTGGAGATGAACTTGATCGCGAGGAATTTCTCGAAGGCCTGGTCAGCCTGATGTTTGAGCGTAACGATATTGCGTTCTCGCGTGGTCAATTTCGCGTACGTGGCGATGTCGTTGAAGTGCATCCTGCCTACCTGGAAGAATCTGCAATACGGGTAGAGTTTTTTGGCGATGAGATCGAGCGTATTACCCAGATCAATGCCCTCTCAGGCACCAAAATGGATACGCTAGATGCTCATACCTTTTTTCCCGCAAAGCAGTTCGTGACAGAAAAAAGTAAGCTCAATCGCGCGATCCATGCCATCAAACAAGAAGCGAATGAACGCGTCGATTGGTTTGAAAAAAACAATAAGCTTATCGAGGCACAAAGGATCCGAATGCGAACCGACTTTGATATTGAGATGATGCAGGAAATGGGCTTTTGCCAAGGTATTGAAAACTACTCCCGCCATCTCACTGGCCGTGATCCAGGTGCCCGCCCCTACACCTTGCTGGATTTCTTCCCAGATGACTACGTGCTACTTATGGACGAGAGCCACGTCAGCGTTCCTCAGGTTGGTGGTATGTATGAAGGCGACAAAAGCCGAAAATCTACTCTAGTAGATCATGGGTTCCGATTACCTAGTGCACTTGATAACCGCCCACTCAAATTCAACGAGTTCATGCAAATGACCAACCAGCGGGTGTATGTCTCCGCCACGCCAGGACCATTTGAATTCATCAACTCACGACCGGACAACAAGAAATTTATCCCATGGAAGAGGGGCGAGTTGTCCGCAGCACAAGCGCTCAAAAAAATTCGCAAACAAATCACTACAAGCGGTGCAGATGTGCCTGTGGAGGAATTTGATGTTTCTTCTCCCGGGAGTAATCTTGTGGTCGAACAAATTATCAGGCCCACTGGATTACTAGATCCAATCCTCACCCTCAAACCACTGAATGGCCAAATTGATGAAACAATTGATATGTGCCGTGAGCGAGTTGATCGCAACGAACGCGTTCTAGTCACCACACTGACGAAAAAAACCGCTGAGGACCTCGCAGAATACCTCCAAGAAACAGGCTTAAAAGTTCGCTACATCCACGCCGATGTAGGAGCTATCGAACGTGTAGAAATTCTGCGTTTACTGAGAGCTGGAGAGATCGATGTATTAGTCGGTATCAACTTACTCAGAGAAGGCCTTGACCTGCCAGAGGTGTCGCTTGTTTGTATTCTTGATGCCGATAAAGAAGGTTTTCTTCGAAACGAAACCTCACTCATTCAGACTGCAGGAAGGGCTGCCCGCCACGTTGCCGGCGAGTGTGTTATTTTTTGCGATGAAGTAACCGACTCCATTCAGGCACTGATCAACATCACCGAATACCGTCGTGCACGGCAAATAGAGCATAACGAGCTGCATGGCATCACTCCGCAAAGCGTCATCCGCCCGGTACAGGAATCACTAAGTCAGGCTACAAAATATGCCGAGGAAGCCGACGAACTGAACCGCTCCGTATTGAATGAAGATGAGGCGACTTATAACGCCACCCATGTCATCTCGGAACTTGAAGAGGAAATGCGCGAAGCAGCAGCCAAATTAGAGTTCGAGCGCGCCGCACACCTGCGCGACCAGATAAAACAACTACAGAAAAAATAGGGCGAGCTGACAATCGTTATTCAGGTTTCGCTTTCAGGTTAAACTTCTTGTCCCCTATCCTCTGGATCTCCACAAAAAAGGCACCGAGCTCTCGTTCGACAGCAAGCTGCCCCGTGAACCAGCACTCAAGATCAGTAATCCCAGCATCAGCATCGGCTTGTACGGTGACTGAAGTCGCTCCTTTCACTAGCTGGAGCTGAACCAGATTCTGGCCGATACGAATAAATGCACGGCCACCGCGAAGCGCCGCCAACTTTTTCCAACGGTCATCGATATTCGTAGGCAATAGACTAGCTTTAATCTGATAACGCCCAGGCCGCAGAATATTCACCGACCAACTGCCGCTGTGCGCGGGGTATTGCTGGCGAAAATCACTCTGCTGTAATCCCCTGAGCAAATCTAATAATTTTTGCTGTTCAATAACCGGTTGCGAGGATGGGTGTTTATTATCAGCGTGCATGATCTTGGATGGTCGCCAATCCATTGCAGTGAGCCGAACAGGGTGCTTGTCTTTTTTCCCAACAGAAAACGGACGCGGATCATACAATGCTTTACGCGTAGATCTCCACCAATTGGTATGCGCTAAGAGCATCTCAGTATGAAGTTTTTGGTGCTGAGTGATATCGAGAGGCTTGCTGAGATTCGGTAGCATTTCATTATTAGCGGGGTAAAGCTCCAATCCATCGACCAGAGCGTGCTCTTTACCCACAACGAGTGAGCCGCGGTAACGATGTTTATCTGGCGCATTATCGTCTGGCCAATTGGCTGCGTGGAAAACTCGAAATTCTGGCTTTGCTGGCTCAACATCAGCTACCAAACTTAGTAACGCGGTATTAAGTTCCCAGTCGGTTGCACAATGATGAAACCGATCGCAATACTGAGTAAAGTTTTTCTGCAGTCCTATGTGATAAAGTTTAGTACTAGATGGATTGTGGTAGCTTCCATGGGGGAGATGCCAACTTTCATCAGATTTTTTCACCAGTGCTGAAACAATAATACAGTAGGTTTCACGCTTATGCATCTTCCATGCATTTTCGGCCATCACTTTGATTGCCTCTGACATTTTCACACTATCTTTCATGCCCCGACAGTGGGCCATCATAAATACAGGGGGAGACAGCATCCATAACTTTTTGAGAGATTTTTCCAGGTTCACATGAGACTGCATTGCTTTACCACACATTATCCAATCATCCTCCAGATGACGGCATAGTGCCGATTGAGATGAATCTCTTGATTCTATTTCCGCTTTAAAACCTCTACTCTTGCAATCGTATGGAGGTGACACCCCCATGGACCATGCTCCAGAAAATACGGTCGTATAACCTGCTAATGCGAAGTGATCTGCCAAGCTGGTTGACCTAACAGGCTTACGCCGCCAGTCGTGGTCACCCACCACCCCACAAACAAGCGATTGTTTTCCATAGAGTAATGCCGCAAGTGTCGCGCTACCTCCGGGGGAAAGCCGCACGTCACAGCGCGATTTGCGCCAAGCTACGCCGGATGGAAAATCGATATTTTTGGAGAATACTTTGTCCACCGCAATTTGTTCATCAATCTCAGTGATATCACTATTCACAATCAAAATGACATGCGGCTTACTATCCGCACCAGAGACAAACGTCATCAGACATAAGTGAAGTATCATCCTTGTCAGCATCATTCTAATTCTACACCATCTGGGTATGATGCCAAGAACGTCATTCAAAGTTCTCTTTGTCTGTTTAGGAAATATTTGCCGTTCTCCAGCTGGAGAAAACATCCTCCGACACCTCGTTAAAGATGCGGGACTCGAAAACGTAGTGGAAATAGACTCAGCAGGCACACACGACTACCATCCAAGGAAAGCTCCAGATCATCGGATGACTCGGATATTGGCCACACGAGGTATCACTAACCATGGCTATGGCAGGCAATTTGTGGCTGATGATCTGTCTAATTTCGACCTAATCCTTGTCATGGACTCTGAAAATTTAGAAAATATACTCACCTTAGATTTTGAAAAGAGACACATCCCGAAAGTCAAACGCATGACGGATTTCTGCGTTGAAATAGCCCATCAGATCCCCGATGTGCCCGATCCTTACTACGGCGGCGCTGAGGGCTTTGAATTCGTGGCTGATTTACTCACTGATGGGTGTCGAGGCGTGCTAAAACATATTCAGTCGATTAGACAATAAACACCGGTGTTCCCAGCTCGATGGCGTCGAATAGCTCAATAACATCGGCGTTGCTCATCCGAATGCATCCGCAGCTCGCTGGCTGGCCCAGCATGTCTTCTCTGTTAGTTCCGTGGATATAAATAAACCGCTTCATACTGTTCGCATTTTCAGGATCAAGCCCATGCAGGCGAAGGATGCGTGTCAGTATCATATCATCAGCAGTTATCTCACCGTCCCATATACCGACAGGCAGCCTGGATTTAAAAATCGTGTGCAGCGGTTCTCCTTCACCTATTTTTTCTTGAATGACAAATCGACCAGTGGGCGTGCAGTAGCTACCTTCGTCAAAACCTATGCCATTTGCGGCACTTGAAATTGTATATTCAGCAACTACTTTCTCATTATCCAATAAACGGATTTTCTCTTCACCAATCGATATAGAAATATACTTCATGATCCCTCAGGTGATCGGAGTGAAACAATCGAATTATGCCCACCCATACCCACAGCTATTTTTAGCACTGTAGATCCATCATAAGACAATGGATTGGGCGTAAGTGTAAACGGCTCACCGGGCGATGTAATACCGGCAAGGTTTGGCGGTAATGACTGGATTCGCATGAAATAGGTAAGCAACACGCAATCGAGTAGACCGCTGGCACCTACTGCATGCCCAGTGAATGGCTTTAGGGGATGCAATGAGTAGGTTCGGTCGTCTGGCAGAGCAGCCGTCATTGCTTCAATCTCTGCCTTTCCATGCAGTAACGTACCACTCGCATGAGGACAGACAGCCGTAATTTCTGGCTCATCCCTGAGATCGTTTACCGCCTTTATTAAGCAGTCTCGTAAGCCCTTACCATCTGTAGACATTCCGATTGGTGAATTCGCATCCGAATTACACCAATAACCGGTCATACGCACATCACCACTGCCATGTTTATGAGTAAAACACCCAGTCTTATCAGCTGATTTTACCCTCGATTTACGTTCAGCAAGTGCATCGGTAGTTTCTAGAACCACCGCAGCACCCGCTTCGCCAGGAAAAAAACCTCCAGCATCAGCCGAGTAGGGATCATTCACCGATGATTTAGCCAGCACTCCCGTCTTTTCATATAACTCAATAACATCAGGCAGGAGTGGCAGTTCTACTCCGATCACAATAGCACGACTCACAACCCCCTGCTTAAGCATCATCCACGCCATGCCCATGGCATCAAGACTAGCGGCACAACCACTTGAAATCACCTGCCATGGCCCATGAATTCCTAGCTCAATACTCACAGCTGAGGCTAGCTCCCCATGCATCGAATTACTGGCTGCCATTAGATCAAAAGACCGCCGCCCTGGCCATGGAGCAACCCAACCAGCTGCATTACCACGACTGCTACCCACAATAATAGCAGCATTAGACAAATCCTCACCACCCAAACCAGCATCGCGAATCGCTTGCCGAGCCACATGAAGGGATAGCATCGATCCGGGTGCCCATTTTCGTGATAGCAATAGCGATCGATCATCAATCCAAGCCGCATTAAGATCAGTATATCGCGAATCTTTTCCCAATAGGCCAGAAAGCGGATTGAGGGCATGACGTCCCGATGCGATGGCCTCGGCATTCGCACACGCCCCATCGCCAAGACCCGTAGTCAACCCGATGCCCGTGATGGCGATGTCCATAGCTTATAAATCTAACCGCAGCAGGGTGATAGAGGCTTATCACACTCAGATTGTGGCGGCTGCATTTGAGGGTTTGGCGCCTGCGCACTGAGATTTAGTTTTTCAATTAACTCAAGGTCTTTTTTGATCGCTGGGTTCTCTGCAGTCAATAATTTATCACCGTAGAAAATCGAGTTGGCTCCAGCAAAAAAGCACATCGCCTGCCCCTCTTCACTCATCTGTGTTCGGCCTGCAGACAGCCTTACCTTTGCCCTAGGGCATGCAATTCGTGCCACAGCAATCATTCTAACAACATCGAAAATTTCCACTGGGTTCGATCCCTCCAGGGGAGTTCCCGGCATAGGCATCAGCGAGTTGATCGGAACACTTTCTGGTTGTGGATTAAACTCGGAGATCACCTCAATCATCTTTAACCGGTCCTTTGTATCTTCTCCGAGACCAAGGATTCCCCCGCAGCAGATACTCATTCCCGCATCTTGTGCATGACGGATCGTGTTAAGACGGTCATCGTAAGTATGTGAGGTGACAATGTTTGGGTAGTATTCTGGGGAAGTATCAACGTTATGATTATAGGCGGTAACACCAGCTTCTTTCAAAATTGTAGCCTCCTCTGCACCCAATTCACCAAGCGTAACACATACCTCCATACCCAAACTGGAGACGGATTCTATAATATCCACTACCTGGTCAAATCTTTTGGTTCCATTGCGCACACCCTTCCAAGCTGCCCCCATACAGAAACGTGTAGACCCGCTGGCACGTGCCGCTTGAGCCCGCTCCATGACAGCGTCTTTTTCCATCAACCGTTCAATCTGGATACCAGAGCTATGACGGGCCGACTGCGAACAATATGAACAATCCTCTGAGCACCCACCTGTTTTGATCGACAAAAGAGTGCAGAGCTGAACCTCATTCTCAGGCCAGTTTTCCTCATGGACCGCACGAGATTTTTTCAGTAGCTCAAAAAACGGTAGGGCATGTAGGCTGGCAAGTTCTTCGTATTTCATAAGTATTTAATTAGTAAATTATTCTCTGGTATCTATCGCACCCATCTACCTGACACAGTGGGCAGCTTTCCCTCGCTCAAGGTTCTATAATCCGTTTTACCCTTGGCACCGATTAGAGCTTTACCGACTGTACGTTTCCAGTGTGCACTCATGCTTTCACCCGTGTGACACCCCCAACTCTTGCAGTGCGCTCGCTTAGCAAAAACATCTCTCCTGATACCAGCAAGATCCCGCTCGTGAATCCATGCCTTACTCGCACCCATAATTTCTGCACTGTAGTCTAGAAGGAAACAATATTTGTTAGAATGCCCAAAAAAATCAAAACTTACAATAGATCTTGATGGATGACGGTTAATAGCTGCTATCGCCTGCTCTCCGCTACTCACCCAAATCAAGGTCGCTTTTCGCTTTGCAGCCTGCTTGCTAATCCAAGTGCTGTATGGCTTGCGATCCTCTATTCCGCGTTTGATATAAGCAGGGCGATAGACAATCCACGTAATCGCCGCATGCGACCCGTTAGCAGCGCGCAGTTCATCCATCCTCAGCGTGGATGCATGAATAAAATTTGCCCACCAACGATCGTGCTGGTCACCTTCAACACGCAGGTCCTCCCACTTTCTCAACGCCGGCCCACCACACAGAATGACGTGGTTTTTTTCGCTGGCAATCAGTTCGGTGAGCCCCGAACAACCAAGCATCAATAAGCTGAGAATTCCGATGCGCATCTGCCGCCAATATCGTGATCTCATGGAAAAATGTCGAGGCAAAAGTCCAGGCAGCAAGTCATGTGACATGAGTCTAATAACCAGCATGGCGATTTCTGTTTGTCGTTTACCACCCGATGATGCGCCTCGCTTCTTTGTAACGCATATTGATTTGGGCTAATAAAAGAAACAAAATCTTTACGATCAAGGTAGGGAGTTATTTTTTGAGTATGGAGTCGGCTAATGCTTTGGCTTTTTCACTCTCCCCATCACCCGAAAATGAGCCAAGAACAACAGATTTGCCTTTATTAAGAGCCACAACGATCAGAGTAGTCTTGGTAACTTGTTTGCCCTCCACCTCGATTGTTCCAGCCATACGATAGATGATGGCATGTGGGGTAAAGTGATTTTCTTTTAGCATACCCCGCCATTCGACAACATGGTTAGCTTTGTGAGGAAACGACCCACGGGTGCGTTTAAATGTCGGCCCCATAAGGTTTGATACAGTTTTACCAAATTTGATGTCTATGATACTGCGCAAGTCACCACCGTGATGAATTAGTTCGTAGCCTCCGTAACCCGGACAAAGGTGATATAAGTGATCTATTACAGGATTTTTCTCAAGGGCTGAATCCACCAAGACAGCAACGTGCTTGGCTTCCGTAGATGAATAGAAAGATGTGATTTTTTGACCCGCCGCTTGGCAGACAAAAGTCAAAGTGACACAACAAGCTAAGATAATAAATTTCATTCTCTCATTGTGGCAGAATGGTAGACACAGTGCAACTAGTAATAGTGATGCAAGAATGCTCTATACACAACTGCCATGACCCTCATGGGCTTAGCCGATGTAAGCTCCACTCGTTGCTACATGTTACTCTTGATGTTAATTAAGCCCATCTAAACAAGCCATCAGAAAACGAGTCAATGGTTCCACACATTCTGTAAATACCGCCCTAACTATTAATGAGCATTGGCCTCGGTCAGATCAAGGCCACGGGAAAATTTTTCAAATCGCTTTTTTATAGAACCATTAAATTTTTTGACATCGATCGCTTTTGCACGCCACCTATCAGCCGCTCCTTTACACTGCTTTAACAAGTCCTCAGAGCCTTCCATACTTTTCCAGATCGTGGCTGGGTATTTCCCTAAAAACGCAACGAGTTTTTTGTCCTCGATAGTTTTTTCACTCGCCTTAGCAAAAGCCGCAAAAAGAATCCGTTCCAATTTTTTTGGATTTGGAGAGTTACTAGACGTAACCGGCGAGCTGTCAGATGGTTCGTCTGGGTAATGAGATAGCTTTGGAATGTTTCCCAAATTTTTCCAATCAGGACTAATTTCAACTTTTTGCGTCGCAGACGCTCCCGGCAAACCTGTCGCTAACTGAAAACATTGTTGTAGCATGTTCTTGGCTCCTCTGCTCATTCCGTGACCTACTCCCGGCCATGTTTTTCCAATATAACAATACTTGCGACGTTCAATGGCTTTCTCATAAACTCTGTACCAGTCAAGACGTCCAAGTGGCGCTGTTCCGAAAGATTTCCCCGTGTCTTTTTCCCCGCATGAGACAGCAAATGGGATATTTTTTGCGCTACTACTTACCCGTCCATATCCGTTTGTTGCCCATGTACCTCCTGAGTGTGCTGAAATTCCACAAACATATTTCGGTTTATTCATGGCAAAGCGATGCGCGAACTGACTGCCTCCAGAAAAGCCGTGAATAAACATCTTGTCGTGAACGCGATAGGTTTTGCCAATTTCTTTAAACAATTTGAGTAGCTTTGTGTCATGTATACCGCCGGCATATTGATAAAAACTGTTACCTTGTTGCACAAATGTGGGGCCTAAGACAATGACATCTCCCCTGCTTGCCCAAGACCTGAGACCTGCTGCGCCATTACCATTTCCACCTGCACCATGCACACCAACGACTACTTGATAGGTTTTACTCGAATCTATATGATCAGGAAGGTAAACATAACAGGTCTTACCCTGAATATCTTTAAGCTGTATTTCTTTCGCAAAAACTAAGGTGTGATTATAGATGAATAGAATAAGTAATGTAGCGAAAATCTTCATAATGGTTCCGTTAGGAGCAATAAGTTATAAATAATCGTAAATAAATCAGCATCTTCTCACAAGCCTAATTCAATGACTAACAATTTAATATTTAGGCAACATTAGGTAGACAATACACCCAAAGCCAAAACAAGAATGTTTAAGCTCGGGAATTATCTCATCCCACTAGGCATGCGTCTCCAAGCTACGATTGCCTCGGCCACCATCCAGATTTCTAACAACAAGGACACCGAGCCTATACCTACTAACAACCATCGCTCCTGACCGATCCAACTCAAATCTGAGCCGATCGCTTGACCAAATATCTGGTAGCCCATAGCCCATGCAGGAAGAATGAGCATAAATATAGCAGGTATGATTACAAACCATACTGGCATTAGCTGACGCCTCATCCAAAAAATGATCACCATGAACGCGAGTCCACCCAGCAGTTGATTGGTTGCACCAAATAGCGGCCAGAGAATCAACCCCCCAGTTCCGGCTGGCTTACCAGTTGCTGCTGGTAGTGATGCCATCCAGCCCGCTACAATAATTGCAAAAATCGTTGCCCCGTGCTTGTTCGCCAACCACGACCACGGATTAGTTGTTAACTTCGGTGCTGAAGCAGTAACAGCTTCACTTTTCTTCTTAATGAAACATCGAGCAAGTTCTTGGACGACATAACGCTGCAGACGACAGGCAGTATCCAGTGTCGTCGCGGCAAAAGAGGCAACAAAAACACCCATGAGGGCAGTTGCAAACGATGCAGGAACTCCTAGCGCCTTGATGAAATTAGAGGATCCATCAACAAAAGCACCAACCTTCGCACCCAGTCCCTTCATCGTAGCCCAACCAGTATATCGAGTATCCCATGCATCAGAACCTAACAGCGTGACACCTCCCTCTTTAATTCCTAAGCCTAAGCCAGCCACACAGGCCAAAATCACCAACACAGCCAAGAACCCCTCAGTGAGCATTGAGCCATACCCAACAAAACGCGCATCACTCTCACACTTCAGCTGCTTAGATGACGTACCCGAGGAAACAAGACAATGAAATCCAGAAATAGCTCCACAGGCGATAGTAATAAATAAGAAGGGAAATATCAGCGGTAAATCCTTAGCACTAAGTGATGACTCAATCGCAGGCGCTGCAATCTCAAGTGGTGGCCGTACGCCGTCGACAGGCGCACCACCCATGATTCCCGCACAAACCAAACCAACTACGATCAGCGCTAAGGCACTTAGTAACTGTAATGCATTAATATAATCACGTGGCTGTAGCAAAGTCCAGACAGGCAGAACAGAAGCAATATAGGAATAGCCTAACAATACTAGCACCCATGTCATTAATTCCCATTGCGCCAAATAACTATTCATTTCAGCTAACCAGCTTGCGCCACCATACCAAACGGATAGATACATCAGCACTAATGCCACCACCGAGGCAATCATGATATTTCCTCCTTTTCGGTGAATGAACATTCCGATCAGCACAGCGAGGGGAATCTGAAAAAGGCAGGGTGCAATCGACTGTGGGTATTGCTTAAATACAGCGGCGATTACCAACCCGAAAATGGCTAACACAATAGTAAGCGCCATGAAAAGAATAAGCAGAAAGAGTACGCGCACACGAGGCGAAATCACCCGGCCCGCTATGTCACCCACTGTTTGCCCTTTGTTACGCATGGATACAATCAATGCTCCAAAATCGTGCACTGCCCCAATGAACACCGATCCTATGAGAACCCAGATAAGTGCTGGCAGCCAGCCCCATATAACAGCCAGCGCAGGCCCAACAATCGGCCCCGTACCAGCAATCGACGTGAAGTGATGCCCAAAGACCACCCCCTTACTTGTCGGCACGTAATCACTTCCATCCTCTAACTCCACCGATGGAGGGATCGCATTCTTATCTAGCTTGAAAATCTTCTGCCCTAACCACTTTCCATAGGTGTGGTAAGCCAGAAGATAAAAAACGAAGGCACCACAAGCGATAATCAACGTCTGCATAATGAATCACTAAACGCATCTGGCTCATATCATACAACATCAAATTTCAACATTGCATCATCTACCATATTAAGGTGATCTTACCTCTGACATGACAGACTGGTATTACGGTAAGGACAACACCCAACATGGCCCTGTTTCCAATCTAGAAATAGCGAGCCTCATTAGCTCCGGTCAGATTGATACGGATACCATCATTTGGCGCGAAGGCATGAACGATTGGTTACCGATCAAGGAGGTGCGCGAGTTTCAGCCGAGCGATGGAAATACCGCGCATGATGCGAGTTTTTCACAGACAAACGCAGGACAAGGGCCACACACAGGAGCGCCAAGCACCGACGGCATGGCCATTGCATCATTAGTGCTCGGAATTCTAGCTATCGTCTCTTGCTATGTCTGGGGACTCTTTGGAATTCCAGCGGTAATATGCGGTCACATATCTCTCAAAAAAATAAAAAATAGTAAATCTCCGATACAAGGTAAGGGAATGGCCATCACAGGTCTCATTTTGGGTTATGTCGGCATCCTCCTCCAACTCATTGCGATTATTGGGGTTGTCTACATGATCGGCAGCGTTGCAAACTCATCACCCTCCTACGGCCCATAAAGCCTGATCATTTTGAAACGACGCCCCCTCTGGCCACTGCTTCCACCCATTGCACTCGCTGCTCTGGGCCTAATTACACTGGTCACCATCAGTTACACGAAGGACGAAAGCACCGAGTGTGGCGTTAGAAAATTCACCGGCCTTCACTGTCCTGGCTGCGGAGGAACTCGGTGCACGTATGATTTATTGAGTGGAAATCTACCGGATGCCCTATCGCACAACGCACTTCTGTTCGGTGGGCTTGTTCTTTTCCTACTGGGATCAGGCTACCTCATCTTACGCATCACAATACTCGGAAAACCAGCACCACGCATCCCCGACATCAAGCCGCTTTGGTTGTGGGCGGCCATAGGCAGTATCGTGCTATTTACGATATTTCGTAATATCCCCGCATGGCCATTTAACCTACTCGCACCATGAATCAAACTTACCTCGACGGCATAATCTGAAGCACAAAACCCTTCAAGTAGCCAGTTTCAGGAATAGCTGGTAAAACAGGGTGATCGAGTCGCTGGCCGTGACTCGCTAGCAGCCTCATGCTGCGCTTGGCATCTACAGAAGCCGACACAATATTCTCTAAAAAAAGCTCCCCCGTCGCGTGATGCGAACAACAATAGGTAGCTAACACACCGTCCCGCTCAAGCAGCTTGATTCCACGCAGGTGAATCTCTTTATAGCCACGCATGGCATTCTTTAGACTCTTCTTATTTTTCGTAAATGATGGCGGATCAAGAACCACGATATCATACTGATCTTCGCAATGTTTAAGGAAATCAAACGCATTGTGCTTCACTGCATTGATCTCCACACCATTCAGCTCGGCATTTCTCTTACATGCCTCAATAGCAACTTCTGAAGAATCCACAGCCGTTACACTCTCCGCGCCAGCCTTGGCGCAGGCCAACGCAAAACCACCTTGGTTGCAAAAACAATCGAGCACACGCTTCCCCTTGGCAAGTTTCGCGATCTCAGCGTGCGCGTCTAGCTGGTCGAGATACAAACCAGTTTTCTGACCATCTAACAAATCAATCTCAAATTTTACTCCGCCTTCTGCTGTCGGCACCTCCACGATAAACGGTTCTGGCTTTTCTCCATGAAGCATTGTGATTTCGGGCTCGATACCCTCAGCGGCAAGCATCGCTGAATCATTTCTTAAAGTAACCGATCTAGGATTTAATTGCTCAGCAAGCACTTCTGCAATCACCTCTCTCACCAAATACATCCCGAGTGTCAATGTCTGTAAAACGATGTGATCTCCATAACGATCAACCACTACACCCGGCAAACCATCTGACTCACTCCAAATAATTCGAGCCAAATTCACGTCGATCCCCGATCTTGCACGCAACTCAACTGCTTGTGATATTCGACGTTCAAAAAACTCACGGTCAAGCTTCTGTTTCCTCCTCGAAATACGCCGAGCCACAATTTGTGATTGCGGATTATAGATTGCAGTGCCCAGTGGACGATCTCGAAAGTCCTTCATCGTAATTACATCTCCGGGCCTTGGCTCACCAAACACCTTCTGGATTTCCGAGGCATACACCCAGTCGTGTCCATGAAAAATCCGTGCTCGCGGTCTAATAACGATTCCTGCCATGGGCGGGATCATGCCCACGTAACAACCGTGAACGCAAGCTTCCAGCTTGCACCCAACCCTAAGTAATGACATCTTTCTTGCAGTATCCATGCCACCATCGCTGCCACAACCTGACCCAAACTACGCAATCACCCGCATCGATCTGCCAAACGCGAGCACACACGGCTTCCAAGTGCGCATGCAGAGACGTGGTATTAAATACGCTAAATTCTTTGCCGATCGACTCCATGGCCACCCACAGCATGCGCTCACTGCCGCTCGTGTATGGCGTGACACACTAATAGAGAAGCTATCTGATCAAGCTCGTATTTGCGAACGCTCACCACGCAATAGCTCTGGTGTAGTAGGCGTCTCAAAAATTACCGTAATTGCAGCCAACGGTAATTCATATCGGTTCTGGCAAGCAACTTGGTCTCCCGCTCCCGGCCAACGCCGCTGTGTAAAATTTTCGATCCAACGCTACGGTGATCGTGAAGCGTTCCAACTAGCCGTCGAGGCACGAACTGAGGGAATTAGTGATTAATTAAGAAATCTTAGTTTACCTCTCGTCTGCACTCCACCCTTTCCACCCGATACGTTTTCTGCCAATTTCTATCCAGTTCTCACAACTGCAAGCTTCCCCAATGCACAAACTCTTCCTCCTAGATGGCATGGCGCTGGTCTACCGCGCACACTTCGCATTCATGCGTAACCCTATCCTAACAAGTTCAGGTATGAACACATCAGCGGTGCTGGGTTTTGCTAATGTTTTATTGGACATCATCGAAAACCAGGACGCGAGTCACCTAGGTGTGGCATTTGATACCCGCGAGCCGACACCCCGCCATAAGCTCTACCCGGAATACAAGGCACAGCGCGAGGAAATGCCGCAGGATTTAGCCAATGCTATTCCCTACGTTAAACGTCTTTGTCAAACCATGGGAATCCCCGTGCTCGTACTTGATGGATACGAAGCCGATGACATCATTGGCACCGTAGCTCATCGCGCTGATCAACGAGGAGATATTCACACTTACATGGTAACACCGGACAAAGACTTCGCTCAACTGGTCAGCCATTCCACTACGATGTGGAAACCCGGGAGACAGGGCGGAAATCATGAGCTTCTTGACGTAGCCGCCATTCAGGCCCAATGGAATGTGAAAGATCCGAAACAAGTGATCGATATCCTCGGGCTCTGGGGTGATGCCTCGGACAACATTCCGGGTGTCCCTGGAATTGGTGAGAAAACTGCCAAGAAACTTGTCGGCGAGTTCGGCTCGATGGAAAACCTGTTAGCTTCCACCGATCAACTCAAAGGCAAACAGAGAGAGAACCTAGAAAATTTTGCTGATCAAGCGTTATTGTCTAAGCAGTTAGCCACCATCATTTTAGACGTACCCATAGATTCAGATTGGGAGGATCTGACTATTGGTGGGCGCAACGACGAGGCACTGAAGTCCCTGCTCGCCGAACTGGAGTTCAACTCCGTAGGCAAACGTATTTTTGGTAAAGACTTTGCCGCCGGTCGCGGACACGAACCTCCAATAAATGATTCTCCAGATGATTCTCCCAATGCTGTTACACTCAAGACAATAAAAGACGTCAAACATGATTACCAACTCGTCAATTCTGTCAATGGCCTTCACGCACTTGCACAGAAGCTCTCTCTGGCTGAACGCGTCTGCTTCGATCTCGAAACCACCTCCCTTGATCCTCGTAGCTGTGAAATTCTAGGCATTGCCTTCTCTCTCACAGCACATGAAGCGTATTTCTTACACACCGGCCCTGGCAGCGCCATCAGTATACAAATGGCACTGGAAAAACTAGCTGTCATTTTTCAGTCCAAACATGAAAAAATTGGACATAATCTAAAATTTGATTTGTCCGTTCTATTAGCACACGACTTCAAAGTTAGCGGCCCGTTTTTTGATACCATGCTCGTGCATGCAATCGTTTCACCAGAGCAGCGGCATAACATGGATTTTATTTCCGAGGCCATGTTGGGCTACACGCCCGTAAAACTCACTGAACTTGCCGAGAAGGCAAAAGAACCCGAAAATGATCTATTCGCGCTGGATGAGCCCAAGGAAAAACCAAAGAAAAAGCGTAAGAAAAAAGAGCTGAATATGAAAATGATCCCAATCGAGGATCTTGCAGAATATGCCGCAGAAGATGCTGATATAACTTTTCAACTTGCAGATAAACTTCGCCTATCGCTTCAAGAGTCAGACCAAATAGATGTTTATCAAAATATTGAGGAGCCGCTCCTGCCAGTTCTCACCGCTATCGAGAATGAAGGTATCTCATTGGATGTGGTTGCCCTAAAGGATATCGGTGATGGTCTTGCCAAGCGTATCAATACTCTCAGCGCGCAAATTACAGAAGCCGCTGGTAAAGAGTTCAACCTCAATTCACCCAAACAGCTTGGCGAAATTCTCTTCGGTGAGATGGAGCTGGTTGAAAAACCTAAAAAGACAAAGACTGGGCAATTCAAAACCGATGAACAAACGCTCTCCGCACTCGCCCCCAAGCATCCAATCGTGGCAGACATCCTAGATTACAGGGAAGCTAGTAAACTAAAGTCCACCTATGTCGATGCTCTACCCGCACACGTTTCTGCGCGCACCGGTCGAGTCCATACTCATTTCCAGCAGCTCATGACCTCTACAGGCAGGCTAGCATCCAGCGACCCTAACTTGCAAAATATTCCCGTGCGCTCCGAGGCTGGGCGAGAGATCCGTAAAGCGTTTGTGCCACGTGATAAAACACACACACTGCTCGCCGCCGACTACTCACAGGTCGAACTGCGCGTGATGGCAGCTATATCGGGTGACGAAGCGATGATCCAGGCGATTAAGGATGACCTCGACATCCACGCCGCCACCGCAGCCCGCGTCTACGGCGTAGGTATAGATACCGTCACCTCCGAGATGAGGCGCAATGCCAAAATGGTCAACTTTGGTATCATTTACGGTATTTCCGCATTTGGGTTGTCACAACGTCTCGGTATTCCACGCAGTGAGGCGACCGATATCATAGCAACATACTTCAACCAGTATCCTAAGATAAAAAACTACATGGACAGCACGGTGGAGAGTGCCAAGGAGAATGGTTACGTGGAAACGCTATCGGGCAGGCGCTGCCACATACGTAATATTAATTCTGATAATGGCACAGTCCGTAGTGCCGCTGAGCGCGCAGCAATTAATGCCCCCGTTCAAGGATCAGCCGCCGATCTCATTAAACTCGCCATGGTTGATGTTCGTAAATTATTAGTTAAAGAACAGACCAAAACAAAAATGCTGCTTCAAGTGCATGACGAGCTGCTGTTCGATCTGCATCTCAGCGAACAGCACACATTGATCCCCAAGATCGTACAAACTATGGAGTCTGCCTTAACACTACCCCATGGAATCGCATGTAAGGTCGAGACAGGAACCGGCGCGAACTGGCTGGAAGCACATTAGTAAGATAATGACATGTAACCTACGTCGATGGCTTACGCTCCACCTCGATTTCGCCTAAAATATCGTCCTGACGAATACGAAACTGGTTCATTTTCATCAGTTCCAACACCGCAAGGAATGTCACAATCACCTCACCCTTTGAGGTAGCCTGCTCAAACAATGAGGAAAATCGCACACTGCGACCTGGCTCGAGGTGAACCAGCATATACTCAATCTTGTCAGCAACCGTGTAGCGGTCATCGACAATGTCCCCAAGATCCTCCGACTCCTCAAAACGCTTAAGCACGTTCTGAAACGCTCGGATTAGATCAAAAATATTAACGTCAGGAAGCGGCTCGCCTTCATCCACTGGAGGTGCCACTTTTTCAGCGGCAAGGGCAAAATAATCCTCCTGCTCGGTCTCTTTTCGAGATAGAAAACCAGCAGCATCTTTAAATTTTTTATACTCAATCAGCTGCCGTATAAGCTCCCAGCGCGGGTCATCTTCCTCAATATCTTCTTCCGGTGGCATCACCGACTTCGGAAGTAATGTACGGCTCTTAATATACATTAAGTTTGCCGCCATCACGATAAACTCAGACGCAAGATCGATGTTTAGCATCTTAAACGTATCAATGTAATCGAGATACTGTTTCGTGATGCGCTCAATCGAAATATTATGGATATCCACCTCATCTTTCTTGATCAGGTATAGGAGTAGATCCAGCGGGCCTTCAAAAATATCCAGCCTGACTTTGTATTCTGCAGCTTCCACGTGTAAGAATCGTTACGTGATAGCGCCGCCGCAGGCGAGGATTTTTTTTGTAGATCCATAAATCACGGCCATTTCCGGGGTCTGCGCCGACCTAGTGACAACCGTGCCGTCGATGGCTTCTGTGATGCCGGCGTCCACAGTCATCGTAATCATAATCATATTTACTAGAGCGGTTGTTTTTCCCAATAGCATAGGCTGCAAGACCAAGCACCACAGCACCGAGTACCACGGCACCAGAATCTACGGTCTCCACTGGGCGCCCGTAGGCATCATACGTGGTAGAGCAATTTGAGAGCCCGAGAGCTGCGACAATCGCCATGACCGTAAGCCTTAGAGATCTATGTTTTTTGCGTTCCATGCATCTGAGACGAGGGTATTTTTGGATTTATTCAGAAATAAATAAATCTCTATTTAGTTACTATTATATGAGCTCCTATCGAATCATCATCGATACGGAAATCACCATCCAGATCATGAGTTGAATCAATGATGCAAACTGGGGTTCCCGACTAGATCAGTGAGCCAGAGTGCCTTCCGTGACACCAAGTTTTTCCATCACATCAAGATCTTGCCAGAGATGGTGCCCTGTCGTAGCTCCGCTGAGCAACTCCTGATAAGCATTGATGATCTGCATTGCAGATAGCTTATCCTCGTCGAGAAAATCAATCCTGAACCTTCTCAGCCCTGTGCCACGAAGCTGTTGATAGAAGCGGGCACCCGTCTGCGCTTTCCCATTAAATAATGTGTTCCTACATCCCACATCTGCTTTAAGCGTGTGCAGCTGCCCGACACGGTCCCTGAGCTGCACGTGATGTTTTTCGCAGGGTTTTCCGCAGTCTCGAATACTTGTACCTTCGCTCATGAAGGTACAGAAAACGCAATGCTCCATATGAAACATCGGCATGTGCTGGTGCAGTGTAAGCTCAAACCAATCAGTCGGCGCAGCCAGCAATAGATCCATTACCTGCTGAATGTTTAAATCATAAGAAATCAAAAGATGATCCAAACCTCCCTCCTCACGGAGAATTTTTGCCGTCAGTGGGTTTGCGCAGTTCAATGAGAAGTCACCTGTTTTATAAATATCGTCCCGATCCTTAAAATGAGCAACACCTCCAAGGTTACGGATCAACACCCCATCAGGCTCAGCACGCTCGACAACTTTAAAAAACCCTGCCTCACCTGACTTCTGAATCCTCGGTGTGGCAAGGTGAATACGTGCCCCCTTCTGGCTTCGAACAAGTGCCACACCATCTTTACCACGACGTATATCCTCGAAATCTACATAAATTTCAGAAACGCCAGCTTCTAAGGCCGACTCAATCTGCTCCATACTCCGGCATAAAACAGATAATTCACGTTTGTGAGATTCATCAGTTTGCCGCTCAGGCATAAGCTCTGCGCTGGTGGGACATGCTATCTTGGCGCGCTTTAGATCTATTGGTTTCGATTTCACCTCCTGATCGAGCGCCTTAACCAAAGATCGTCTCAAGCGGTTAATAGCAGACACCGGTAACATTACATCTCCCTCAAGCTGATTCTCAAGCTCTCCCAATTGCCAAGCTGTTCCACCAAGCCTACCTAGCTGCTTTGCCAAAAAATCTGTCGTCAGTGGACGCATATCAGCCATTTCCAATACCTCCTCTGACTTTATGAAAACCCCAAGACTTCTCAGCACCATCGGCTCTCCTGCCCTCCCGCTCACCGAGATTTTGAGCGATTGCCGAACCGGCTCTAGTTTTGCATTTTTCCAACTCGCAGTCAGTGAGCTATTCAGTTTGGGATCATCAGTCTTCCAGATCGTTTGACCAGGTTTGATACGTTTCCAGTCGAGCCCACTGTGCTTATTATGAAAGAGCAAGCGCTCGCCCGCGACCTTCCATATGCGTGCGCCTTGTTCTTCATTCCTATCCTCACCAGCATCAAAAACGATCCCGTCGCCTGCCTTCACCGGCATACGTGTCGCAAGTCGCACATCTACCCAACCACGTTCACTGCCAGTCACCTCACCAATATAGACCCCACGTTTTTTGCCAAATTTCCCGTGAGTAAGTCGTGGATGATTAGTTCCTTCAAACCAACCCGTAGAGAGCCCTCGAGAAAATGTCATCTCCATAGCGTAGCGATCATCCTCCGTGATCGGACTATCTTTCTTCGCAACTGCAGCATCGATCGCCTTACGATAGACATTGGTAATCGCTGCAACGTATTCAGGCGACTTCAGTCGACCTTCGATTTTGTAAGATACAACCCCCTGCTCCACGAGTTCAGGAATGATATCCACCGCCGCAAGATCCTGTGGACTGAGCAAATAACGCACATCCTTCATATCTCGCTCTTCACCATCAACGACCAACTTGTAAGGCATCCGGCAAGCCTGCGCGCACTCACCTCGATTCGCTGAGCGCTGACCAAGGCTTTCGCTTGTTAGGCACTGACCTGAGTAAGCAACGCATAAGGCACCATGGACAAAGACTTCTAACGGCGCACACTCGGCGGGATTGAATTTTTTGATCTCCTTAAGTGACAACTCGCGTGCAAGCACTGCTCGATCGAGCTGATAAAGCTGATCCGCAAACTGTAACCCCTCCGGCGAAGTAATCGTCATCTGCGTGGACGCATGGATTTCTATCGATGGTGCGACATGCCTGCACAACCGCGCCAGCCCAAGATCCTGCACGATAATAGCATCAACTCCACATTCCTCCAATAACCGCAACTGCGCCTCAGCCTCCTGCAGCTCCCCCGTAAAGATTAGCGTGTTCATGGTAACAAATCCACGCACGCCATGTTTATGCAAAAAAACCATCAGCTCAGGCAGATCGGCCTCAGTGAAGTTGTCCGCACGTATCCGCGCATTGAATTTCGGTAGACCAAAAAAGATAGCATCCGCACCATTCGCTACCGCTGCACGCGCGCAATCCCAATTTCCCGCAGGAGATAGCAGCTCTGTATGATGCTCAGTAATGGACATGCCGATGAGCATTCACTGAATTTGCTGAAATGTCGATGCGTGATCATTACACAATAAATAACCATAATGAGAAATTTAGCGTCATGGCATTGTGCTTGCTAGGTAGCTTTACCACCCACTGATCCACTCAAATGTATTAATCATGCGACATTGAGGCAAGCAACTACCACCCATGAAAAAACTACTTATCGTTACTGACCTTGATGCCAGCCTCATCGATAAGAATTATCAATTCACAGAAGCTCTGGAAGCACTTGAAAAAATTAAAAACCTAGGCTTCTTTTTAGTTTTAAACTCAAGCAAAACTCTTGCTGAATTAGAATCAATTGCAAAGGAGCTAAAGCTAAACACACCACTAATTGCTGAAAACGGAGGCATTGTCGCCGTTCCACATGGCTCGCAATTATCGGCATTTTGCAAGCCATCGAAACAGCAAGCATGGGAACACAGGACTGATTACAAAACTTTAACAACAGGTTTATCTCGAGAATATATTCTTGAACAAGCCCATACAGCACGCGCAAGACACGGTTATGCCTTTGAGGGCTTTAACGATTGGTCCGTTTCAGAGTTATCAGAAAAAACAGGATTAAATCATACCGATGCCCTAATGGCTGTGCAGCGACACGTATCAGAACCCATATTATGGCACGATTCTGAAACACAATGGGAAAAATTTTCTACACAGCTCGAGGCTAAAGGAATTCGGACGCTACGCGGAGGTAAATTCATCCACCTGATGGGGAGAGCCGATAAGGCAGATGGATTCATGATCACACGCGAACTCTACAAAGCACAATTCCCAATATCACCATGGACAACAGTCGCAGTTGGCGATAGCGCAAACGATCAGTCGATGCTTGAGTCTGCCGATATAGCCATCGTCATACCACACTCAGATGGGTTCAAAATCGAGGTTAAGGCCCCACAAGTTATTCACGCGAAGCATCCATCATCAAGAGGATGGAATGATGCCCTCATCACCTTAATTCATAAACTAAATCACTAACATCATCTATCACCATGGGAGATTTTCATCAATTCGGCGTCGTCACAACTCTTCATCAACTCAACCAAAGACCACTAGAGCAACTCGAAGAAGAGCTAATTGAAATAAGTAATACCACACCGATGGGACTCATTCTCCCGTCACTATATTCTGAGCTAGAGGGACCAGCATTAAGTTCAATCGTAGATGAATTATCAAACGTCTCCTACCTAGATCAAATCGTCGTTGGGCTTGATCGTGCCAACGAAAAACAATTCAAAAAAGCACTCCAGTTTTTTGACCGTTTACCACAAAAACCAGACATCCTTTGGAACGACGGGCCACGCCTCAGAGAAATCGATCAGTTACTCCACAAAAAAGGCCTCGCACCACTTGAAGCCGGAAAAGGCCGTAATGTTTGGTATATGTTTGGTTACATTTTGGCATCAGGAAAAGCGGACACCGTCGCCATCCACGACTGCGATATTCTGACCTATAACCGTGATCTCTTAGCTCGCCTGATTTACCCCGTGGCAAACCCCGCACTCAGTTATAAATTCTGTAAAGGATACTACGCACGCATAGCAAACAACTCGATGAATGGTCGCGCTTGCAGACTACTGGTCACTCCACTCTTGCGAGCTCTAAAAAAAGTATGTGGCCCTAATGACTATCTCGATTTTCTAGACAGCTTCCGCTACCCGCTGGCTGGCGAATTTTCATTATCGCGCGATGTTATCGAGGATATCCGTATTCCATCTGATTGGGGATTGGAAATGGGCACGTTATCCGAGATGCAACGCAACTATGCAACCAATCAAATTTGCCAAGTTGATGTTGCTGATACCTATGATCACAAACATCAGGACTTGTCTCTCGACGACAAAACTAAGGGGCTATCAAAAATGAGCTGTGATATTGCAAAATCGCTCTATCGCAAGATGGCTACTCAAGGAGAGGTTTTCACTAAGGAGAGAATCCGTACGATCAAAGCAACCTATTTCAGGATCGCTCTTGATTTGGTCGATAGCTATCACAGCGATGCTACAATCAATGGTTTAGCTTATGACATGCATTCCGAGGGACATGCCATAGAGGTTTTTGCAGAAAATATCATGCAAGCTGGAAACGACTTCTTGGACCCAGACTCATCGATGGACACACCATTCATGCCCAGCTGGAAAAGAGTCTTGGCCGCAGAACCCAACATCATGGATATGCTTCTGGACGCAGTCGAGGCTGACCGGCTCGAATATGGAAAAGATGCAAGTTATGACTTGATGCAACACACCAAAGTCGCACAAGTACAACAAGGAGTCGAAGAACGCGTTCGCAACATCTACGGAGAATCACATACCGCTGAAATCACCCAACAAATCTTCAAAGCAATACCTCTGGCAAAAAAAATTATCGGGTCAACATGCATATCCAATAAGTGGGACGAACAAGATATCATGGCGATTACCTATGCTGACTCGATTAAAAAAGAAAACGAACCTCCGTTACTCACACTTTATAATTTTTTCCACGGCAATCTCAAACAGCAGATTAACAACATACACATTCTACCATTTAATCCATTCAGCTCGGATGATGGTTTCTCAGTTATTGATTACACTACAGTTAATCAAGAGCATGGCGACTGGCATGACATTGAGCGATTCACAAAACATTTTAATATCATGGCCGACCTAGTAATCAACCATTGCTCACGTGAATCAGCTTGGTTTAAAAATTTCTTATCCAACACCTCACCAGGAAAAGATTATTTTGTAGAGGGGTCAAATTTCAAGGATCTCAAAAAGGTTGTTAGACCCCGAAGCACACCACTGCTTACCACCGTACAAACCAGCAACGGCGAAAAAGAAGTCTGGTGCACATTTGGCGAAGACCAAGTCGATCTCAATTTTGCAAACCCAGATGTACTCCTCGAAATTATAAGCATCATCCAGCTATACCTCGATAAAGGCATTCACATCTTCCGGCTCGATGCCGTTGCATTTCTATGGAAAGAGGATGGAACCAATTGCGTTCATAGACCGGAAACCCATGAGCTCATTCGCTTACTTCGCCTAATCATTGAGCAGTTAGAGCCTGCAGCAATTATCATCACTGAGACTAATGTTCCCAATAAAGAAAACCTATCATATTTTGGCAATGGCAATGAAGCTCATTTAATTTACAATTTCTCACTCCCTCCCCTGCTGCTTCATACAATGCTTAGCGGTAACTGCCAGCACCTCAAAAAATGGATGATGTCAATGCCCCCAGCTCGTAGGGGCCGCGCTTACCTCAATTTTATAGCCTCCCACGACGGTATAGGTCTGCGTCCAGCCGAAGGGCTGCTATCAAAAAAAGAGCATGACAGCCTACTCTCGACTATTCGTGATTTTGGCGGTGAAATATCGATGCGCCGAATGCCCGACGGCGGCCTCAAACCATACGAGGCCAACATCTCACTCTACAGTGCCATGGCGGGCACCATTGATAATGGAAAAGACCAGTGGCAGCTGAATCGCTTCATTACAGCCCACACAATCATGCTCGCACTCGAGGGTCTACCAGCATTTTACATCCACAGTCTTTTAGGAACTGAAAACGATCTGCAGGGCATGGCTGAATCAGGGCAGGCGCGCACCATCAATCGCTATAAGTGGGATCACCCACACCTTGAAGAAATACTTAATGATGATGATCTACATCACCGGAAACTATTTGATGAATTACGTCGCATTATCAGCATCCGCAAAAGACAGGCTGCCTTCCACCCAAATGCAACTCAATACACACTCCATTTTGGTGATCATATATTTGCATTCTGGCGCGAAAGCCTAGACCGCTCACAGTCTATTTTTGCCATCCATAATATTTCTGATACACCCCAACAGATTCCGCTTGTTGAACTCAATCTCATAACGACAGAGCGCTGGAGCGATTTACTCAGTGATAAGTCATACAGCAACCATGACACCCATCTTAAATTACCACCTTATGGCTGTGCGTGGATCACCAATCTAAGTTAGTAAAAATGATTCATAACAAAATCACCTTGCTCTGAAGTTGAAAATGCTTTGCCATGATCCCTAAGTAGAAAATGGCACGGAGCATACTCATGAAGGATGGCATCGGCGAATCCGCCGTACAACGAATCAGCAAGGTATTGCTCGCTTCTGGCGCCAATTTTCCAGAAGAATTATTTTATCGCGACGCAATGTCAGCTCTACATACGCTAGAGCTAAAAGACAGAGTGCGACACATGATTGCCGTGATGGCTAGGCATTTGCCAGAATCATTTCCTCAAACAGCTGATATCCTAGGAAAGGTCAGGGAGCACTGGATACAGCATGACGGCGACGATGCATTGATGCTATTTGCCGCATGGCCACTCATAGATTATGTCGCAGAATACGGACTTAATCACCCAGCAATAGCACTTCCATTATTACGATATCTCACCCCCTTATTCACGGCAGAGTTTGCTATTCGGCCTTTTATTGTAACACACCAGGAAGAAACCTACTTGCAGCTCCAAATCTGGTGCATGGATCGCAACGAGCATGTTCGCAGACTAGCATCGGAAGGATGCCGCCCGCGGTTACCTTGGGGAAAACATCTCTCTGCATATATTCAAGACCCCACACCAGTGATAGATTTGTTAGGAAACCTGAAAGATGATCCATCCGATTACGTTAGAAAATCAGTCGCTAACAACCTAAACGATATTTCAAAAGATCATCCTGATGTAGTCATTACCACCTGCCACCGCTGGAAAATCGATAATGTATCGTGCCGAGATTGGATCATCCGGCACGCCACACGCACGCTGGTAAAGGAAGGATACCCCGGTGTGTTCCCGCTACTCGGATTTACCTCAAAGCCGAGACTTAATGTCATCGGCCCACAACTTTCCCAGGCCAATCTAATGCTTGGTGATTCATTAGAGATCACTGCCGAGATCATCTCTGAAACAAATGCCAAACAGCATGTGGTGATCGACTACTCAGTGCACTACATACGCGCAAATGGAAAAACCAACACCAAGGTCTTCAAATGGAAAAACCTACGACTCCGCCCAAAACAATCGGTCACCATCAAAAAGGCACACGCGTTCAAAAAAATCACCACACGCAGGCACTACAGCGGAGTTCATAAAATTGGCATACTCGTCAATGGCAGAACACTTCAGGATGCAGAGTTCATGCTGCATTGCCCGTAGCCATCAAACACAACTTTTAAACGGCTTCATCACACGTCAGATTTGTCGCAGCCCCTGCTCAGCAAGCTTGATAAGCCCATCTAACATCTTTTGTTTTTCAATATCAAGATCTTCCTCGAAGACGAGTAAGTTTGGCAGCGACGTCGCAAAGTAGTCAATAGTAGCAGGAACAGATTGCTCCTCAGTTGCATATGCATGCATCGCTTCAAGCACGTTACGAGCCTCATCAGCCCGACCCAGCTGGTGTAAAGATAACGCCTTATAGTAGGTAAGCTCGGAAAACTCCGTAACAGCCATAGACTGGAAGTCGCCGGATTCACTGGCTGCCAATTCAAACCTCCGCTGCGCTTCGTCATCGTGACCAAGTGTTTTCATTGCCATTGCCTGCCAGTATGTCACGTCGGCCTTGGCTTGAAGCGGATGGTATTTTTCTCCTAAATTATCTGGGGTTTGAATTGCCAATTCAAAGTGATCGAGTGCTTCTTTTGCAGCCAGCTGATCAAGTGCCAATCGTCCGAGTTGAAGGTGAGCCTCGGTGTATTGGCGCAGCACCTTACCTTCACCGCCTTCCCACGGGTGGAAACTCCTTGAAGTCAGCAGCTCACGAGCTTTTTCTGGCTGACCCGTTTGATTGTATAGTGTTGCCAATTCTACAGTTGCATCGTCGCGCTCGAGAACCAAGTCTTGGTGCTCTTCGAGGAATTGAAGGCGCTCCGCAGCAGAATCTCCAAGCTTACCGCGAAGTTGCACATACTCGGCAATCAGCCGAGAGTCACTCTCGTCCATGCTCAGGGCGCGCTCATAACTTTGACGCGCCGCCTCGCCGTCACCACGGGAGTTCCAATAGGCGATACCCAAGTTACGATGGATTGTGGCAAGATCAGATGCAGCTTTGGCCGCCACCTCCCAAACATGAATCGCGTGCTCATGACGTTTTTTATCGTAGTAGTAATTACCCAAGGCATAGCCAGCATTACGGTCGTTCCCCGGTTGTTGCACCGCCCATTCGAGAGCGCAGCATTCATGAATTCTAGATGGAAAAAGAAAGTCAGGTGAGCACGCCCGCGCCTCATGAAGCGAGCTGGCTGACTCGTCGCCTTGTCGATACTCTAGCCACGCTAAAGCATAATGAACCATCGGAGTGCGCTCCAGCGGGTTGGGCACCTCCACAGGTTCTGTGTCATTTGCGAGATGCGCCCGCAACAGCCTGATAGCTTCAGCAGTATGCCCACAGTCGGCAAGATCAAACGCAAGATCGAGTGCAGTTTGCGCATCGTTGCGCGAGCTCGCAGGAAGTTGCAGTTCGCCACTTTCGATAAACACCTTGATGACAATCGCCCCATGGTCGAGCGGGTCAGCTGCGAGAAGGTCATTGAGTATAACCAGCGCCTCCTCGCTACGATCGAGCGAGTGTAGCGCCAGTGCCTTTACGACAATGGTCTTATTACTTGTGGCGTTAGTTTCCAGCGATTGGTTAAGGTGCTCGAGCGCGGTTTCATGATCACCATTTTTTAGATCGAGACATGCTAATTCATGGAAAGAAGCTGCCCGCCACGCATAGTTCCATGTGGCTTTGTAGAAATACCCATAGGCCTCTGCACCGTGGTCCTGATAGCGGAGAGTGAGCCCGAGATGATAGTGGGCCTCCCCTGTTTCGGGATTTGGATGGCGTGAAGTTAGACGTAAAATACTCGTGCGGAAGTGCTCTTCTGCCGCTGATAGCTTGCCACGCATGAGCTCCTGCTTTCCGAGTGCTAGATGGCAGCGCGCGTCCTTAGAGTCTCGCTTGATGGCCTCCTGCCAATACAGCTCTGGACCACGCGTCGGGTGACGGTATTGGGCGAGGTGCTCGCCCGTGAAGTAGAGCTCATCATTAGAGTCAATCTCCTCAGGCATCGGCGGCTCAGTGGCCTGCTCACGATCCCGGGCGAGCTTGGTCGGCTCAGGTGGTCTGTGTTCGAGCATTACATTGTCCGTTTCAAGATCAACAATTTGGCAAAAAAGCTCAGCAGCGTTCTCACCTTGAAAATGCAGATCCTCACCACATTGCCAGACTTCATCGGGCGCAACACTGATTTCGCTCTCAAAAATATTTTGGTTCCCGTGCTGTAACAAAAGCCGCAGTCGTTTAAACGACCGAGATCCCGCCACTCCTAAGTCAATGTGCCGATCCCCAGCGACATCAAGCCGCAGCGCAAGATCCTTGGTGGCCTGCTGAACAGGACCAAGCTTCTGATATGGCCACCAGAACTGCGAAAAAGTTTTTGTTTCATATGGATGAAGGTAGCTGAAGTCCGGTTGGTTGTCGGTGAAGACACCCGCCATAAGCTCGACATAGGGGCCATTCTCGTCGGTCAGCTCACGATCCCACGCTCTGCCGAACTCGTCATCCCCCCATGTCCATTGCTTTTTCCCGGGTGCAACGTGCCGATTCGCTACGTGAATAAAACCGCCACCAGCATCTTCGTCATAACCACCAAAAAAATGATCCGCCGTCTGGCAAACCATGTAGCTAGTAGGCACTGGGATATTAGAGTAGCGACGCAGATCATTGGTTCCAGGGCGTGCAGCGTAATCGACACCGTAGTAATCATTTTCCGCGATCGGAAAGGATGACATCGCGCGCACCGCGTGGTCAGCCACGTAGTGGACATCGGCAGGGAAAAAACTTTGATATTTTTCATGCACCCGGGCTGCTACGTTAGCCCACCATAGAAAAGTATGTGCGTGCGGCGTACGATTATAGAGCCGGCCGCGCAGCTCGATCAATGACGAGCCAGGCCGCAGGCGAATACCATGCATTCCCTTGAGTCGGTTAAGCGGATCGTGCTCGCTCATCCATACTGTAAAAACACCTTCACCCTCATCTTCGATCGTAACATCAGCCGGCAGATAGGTGCCTGGCCGATGGTGTTGAGGCCAATTAAATTCTACGCCACCTGAAATCCATGGCCCAGCCAGCCCGACGAGTGCAGGTTTGATGACATCCTGCCGATAAAAAAAATCGTAATCATCATTTTTCTTATCCTGACCAAGAAAGATCCGCCCACCAATCTCTGGCAGCATGACAAGGCGAATAAAATCATTTTCCAACCGAGCCGACCGATAGCTCACAGGCTGAGGCGGCGTGTCCTGATAAACTTTATCAATAAACGGCACGGGATAGACTTTCCCGCAGGACCCTTGATAGACACGCTTCTCAAAAAATAGCGGGTTTTTCTCCGGCGCACCAAGGCCGTAGGTTGGTATATCGAGAGTCTCGAGTTTGGCAGTGACTGACATAAATATAGTTTAGCGGAAGATGACGAACAGCACAGCAACTCCAGCGATCACAGCAAAAGCTGCCCACTTAACAATAGGTTCTGTCTCAAGCGCAATGTCTTTGCGAACTGGTAACTTACGTGGCTCCGCCAGCGGAGCGACAAGAGTGATGATGATCATGGTAGTAAACACCACCCCAAATGCAGCAAGCACCTGAGTGAGGTAATGCATTTCAAACCACGGCTCACCTAACACGTTTTCAAACAACCCCTGTTTGGTAGCCACTTGGAAAAACGAGTAAGCAATTGGCCCCAGGATCAGTGCGGTCAATCCGGCTAACCCGGGAGCGCGAGGCAGGAGGAATGCACCAAGGAAAGCGGCAACCACACCTGGCCAGATGAATCCCTGAAACTGCTGGATGAAGGTAAATACGCCATCGGTGAGTAACGGCGCACTACAGCAGCCGATAACTACAAATACAATCGTCAAACAACGCCCTAACTGAACAAGTTTTTTCTGGGACGTCTCAGGTTTGATCAGACGCTGGTAAACATCGATCGTAGCAATCGTCGCCGATGAGTTCAGTAGGGAAGCAAGTGTCGAAACAATGGCTCCCGCAACAGCCGCAAAAATGAAGCCCCTCAATCCTGGACCAACCAATTCCTTGATCAGAATGGGATAGGCTGCGTCAGTTTTCTCGGCGAGTTGCCCGGGAAAGAGCTGAGCGGCCATAATACCTGGTATGACAATGGCGAAAGGAACCAGCAGCCAAAGCGCGCCGGCAAAAATCATGCCTAGCTGACCATCCTTAAGTGTTTTGGCGGCGAGGTTGCGCTGAACGATGAACTGGTTCAGACCGCAGTAATAGATCATCACGATCCACATACTGGTGAACACGGTGTACCACGGCAGTTGCTCATAGCCCGGATGCCCTTTGAATAGCAGCAGCTTGAGCTTCTCCGGATTCTGGCTGGAAAATTCCTCCCAGCCGCCGGTGGCATTTAGACCAAGAAAGAAAATGATCATTCCGCCGACCAGCAGAGAGATCCCCTGAATCAAATCGGCATACGCGATGGCCTTAAGTCCACCTGTGGCAGCGTAGAGAGCTCCCAGCGCCCCAATGATCCACACACCAGTTCCCATCGGTACGTCCACAAGAACATTCAAAGCGGTGGCACCAGTATAAAGAACTGCTGTTAGCAGGACACCAACATAAACCAGCACGGTTACAATTGCCATCACGCTACGGGTGGCCGGATTGTAGCGATATTCGAGGAACTCCGGCATGGTGTAGATACCAGCGCGTAAAAATCGAGGTAACAAGGTGATGGCAATAATAGATATGAAGACCGAGCCCATCAGCTGCCAAGCTGCAACAGCTAACCCCTGATCCGCAGCACCCGCTCCAGCCATGCCGACCATTTGTTCCGACGAGATATTCGCGGCGACAATCGAGATGCCGATGATTGGCCAGGTAAGTGACCGACCTCCAAGGAAGTAGCTAGACTCGTCTTGCTGGATTCCTTTGATGGCACGACTTTTCCATAAGGAAAAGCCAATTACCAATGCGAAGAAAAGAACAAAGGTTATGATAGTCATAAGATGATATTGTTTTGTTTTGGATTTGCTACGCTCAAGTCTACTTCGGCAAAAGCTTTTTCAACAAGGCTGAATCGAGCTCCGTTTTGGGAGCAAATTGCGGAGAGCTCATGTATTGAAGGACGCTGTGCTGAAACTGCCGAACCGCAGGTTGGTTTAAGTGGTTTGCCAAATCAATCGGGCATATGAGCATCGATCCCTTACCAACACGAGTTTCAGCAAGAACCCCCAGCTTGTGATTGGTCACAAAATTATCGATCACCTGGACGATTGGACGGTAGTGGTCTGGGGTATCGCTGAAAATAATCGGGCGCGAGTTTTTAAGCAGATGCCACCACTGCCAGTTAGTGTGAAATTCGGTAGGGAAATGAGCAAGTGCCGGGTGCTTAGGATCGCACAAAATGCCAAGCGTCCCTGGCGGAGGTTTGATGCCTCGCTTGATAGCGCTCTGAGCAAACATAGGTGACCAAAATTCTGTTTGGAATCCGCCCGGAACCGTGAGGGGCAGTTGATCAAGCTTTGGAAGAAGCAAAACTTTACCACCACTTGCTAGGTAATCCTGGGTTTTTTTCGAGGTATAACTGCTGGTAATCAACACCCCCTCTGGAGCATCGGTATTGATCTCCGGCGGATAAACCCAGATCGGGTATGCGTTGCGGAACGAAGTATCCTCGATAGATAGGGTGAGGGTCAGTTTCTGAGGAACGGAAACCCCATTCAGAGAAATAGCGACAGTATCAATTCCCGTGAGCTCCCCCTGAGGTAAAGTTTGCGCAGCAAAGATATTCTCGGCTATCGTCTTACCTTGGTTGTCGGCAAGTTTCCAAGTGACCCGTGCGCCCTCCATAGCTTTGGCGCCATAATGCGCGATTTCAACACGCGCAGTGAGCGTCTCATCACTCGTCCATGTGTGTTTTTTCATACGCAGCAGAGGAACGGTCTCACTACAAAACTGTCGCCACTTCTTGGGTTCGATAATCCCCTTCGACTCCATAAAGACATTGAGCATACCCACGAGCGCAGTACCTTGGCCTGGAAAATCCATGATATCGAGCAACTGAAAACCACCAAAACCAGGTGTGCGTAATGCCAACTCGATATCCTCGCGGTAGCAGATAGCGGAAAGCGCGCCTGAAGCACGAACAAAATCATGCGCCTGATCAAGCATGCCCGCATCATTTAAACGATCTCGAAAGATTTCATAATTTCGGGCCTTAAGCACACCAGTAAATTTTGCGATATCACGGAAGTCAGGGGCTACCTGAAACTGCCCGGTTTCATGACCGACCAGTGGCACCGAGACGCCACGGATAGATTCACTAAAATCATCTAATGTCGAAGGCGGGTATCCCTCGATAGGAGCTTTGGGAAAATCATAGAGTGAGAATGATCCGCGCAGCGGTTTGGCGTCCTTCTCGACCTTACCCGTCACCCAGAACTCATCACCTTGGGCAAGCGATGGCTTCCAATGCATATTGTTAGCTCCCTGAGCATGCAGCATGCGAGGTTCGATTTTCTTAAAATACTCAACCAGATCGAACATGCCCTGATTGCGTCCGAGTTCATTCCCTAGCGTAAACATCACAAACGATGGATGATTACCAAAATTTTGGAAAATCAGCTCGGCCTCACGTTTGGCATAATCATAGAGCCCCACATTGGACTCGGTGGTCTCGACGTCAAGTCGGTCGATGTTGTGGAATGCTGCATCCTTATTCTCCGCAGCCTTAAAACCACTACGTTTGTTAGGGAATTCTGGCTGCAAATAAACACCCAACTCATCAGCAGCCTCAAAGGCAGCACGCGGTGGGCACCAAGAGTGAAACCGAACGTGGTTGAGACCCCAGTCCTTCATAATACTGAGAATGCGCAACCACTCAGATTTATCCATAGGGGCGTAGCCAGTGAGCGGATAATTCGCGCAGTCGAGTCGGCCTCTAAGAAAAGTCGGCATCCCATTAACCAAAAGCTGATTCCGATCCGCCGTAAAGTCACGCATACCGAAGTTTACCGTAGCCTGATCAGTATAGGACTCGTCTCCAGCCTTGGTCGTAAGCTTCAGCTTCATGCTCAGCATCGTCGGAGTGAACTCATCCCACAGCGGTACGTTGCCGTGATAATCATAGATCAGCTCGGTGATCGTTTCATTCTCGGCAGCATTCACATCTGTGCTTTGCACCTTGTATAACAATCGCTTTTTCGTGTTGTAGCTCTCGCAACTCGCGTCGAGACGCCCGCTGGCCGGCTTTCCCGTAATGTTTCCAATCACCAATTTAACGCGCGCTTTCTTCGCCGCAACGTCGGGATAGATTTGCACATCCTTAATCCATACTGGATCAGTGGCACGCAACTCCAAATCACCAACCACGCCATTCCAATTCGTTTGGGTCCTCTCATCAACGGCGTGAGATGGGCCGACGGGTGGAAGTTTAGAATTATCGATGAGCAGGGTGATCGTATGTTTTCCAGGCTTCATCGAGGTAGTGACATCATAAACCTGAGGAGCACTCAAGGTATCATCCCAGCCGCAGAAATGATCACCCACCCATACGCGGGTATTTTTTGTCCGCTCCAGATGTAGTGTGATGCGTTTACCTTTCCACGCCGCCGGAATGGTAACCTCTCGCTGATACCAAGCCGCACCTTTCCAATACCATGGTCTCGCAAGCCGATCTGTCGGCCTCTCATCTCTTTGTATACCTTTCTTATTCTCATCAGTCGTGCCGGGAAGTTGAATCGAGTCATTCAGCTTGCGCCCATACCACTGCTCTTTCACACCAACTTTTCCCGCATCAAGCTGGAAACGCCATGCACCATGTAATGAAAGGGTGGCTGTATCTGCTGTTAGGAACCCAGTAAGAAAAAACGTGAGCAGCACGGAAATGGAGAATTGAATGGATGTATACAGTTTCATGGGAAATTAATTGAGGTAGCTGCCAACACCGAGGGCGCTTACCTTATGATGGGGATCATGTCTTACCGTGATGGACAGGGTCAAGAAGCGAAAGAAGCTTCTGGAACTCATTTGAGTTTTACACACTCAAACTCATCAACTTGGCACTTGAAAATTGGTTCTTCAGGATTAAAAGACATGCATGAATTGCCATGGCCCACGGATGAAAATGGATCCTGCCCTGCACACAGAGCGGAAGCCAGACTGGATTAAAGTACGTCTTCCAAACGATCCTAAATTCTGGTCAACCAAATCCATGGTGTCAGATCTTAACCTGGTGACCGTCTGCGAGGAAGCTCAGTGCCCAAATCGCTGGGAATGCTGGAGTCATGGCACAGCAACATTCATGATTGCAGGGGAAAAATGCACCCGTGCCTGCGGCTTCTGTGCAGTCAAAACAGCGCGGCCCGATGCCCTAGAGGCCGACGAGCCACAACGCGTCGCCGAGGCAACCAAACGTATGGATCTAAGTCATGTAGTAATCACCGCCGTGGCGCGCGATGATCTGCGCGACGGTGGAGCTGAACACTTCAAAAATGTCATCGAGGAGGTTCGCAGGGTGAACCAAGGCATTATCATCGAAGTTCTGACACCCGATTTTAACGATAAAGATTTTGCCCTCGAAATGTGCATGTCCGCGCGCCCTCATATCTTTAACCACAATCTAGAAACCGTCGAACGCCTCACGCCTCTTGTGCGTAGTCGCGCCAAATACGAAAGATCACTCAGCGTATTAAAAAAAGCCAAGGCAATCGCCGGTGGTAAAGTCGTAACCAAAAGCGGACTGATGCTCGGACTTGGAGAAAAAGAAGATGAGCTTCTCAAGGCAATGGATGATTTGTTAGAGCACGATGTCACTGTGCTCACACTCGGGCAATACCTGCGCCCCACCCCGCGTCACTTGCCAGTGGTCGACTACATCAAACCCGAGAAATTTGACGAATACAAACAGGTCGCCCTGAAAAAAGGCTTCCGCCACGTGGCTAGTGGCCCGCTTGTAAGAAGCTCATACCACGCTGCCGATTTCCGCCCTGAGCTTGATCTCATTGAGGATATTGAGAAAGAAGCCTCAGAAATGCATTAAAAAAACGCGTGTCTCACGACACGCGCTTGAAAAGCATCAAAGGTAAAAGCACACACAGGCTTACTTTCTACCACGACCACGGCGCCCCCACCCTTCTCCACCAGCCTCAGTGACTTGCTTGATGCGAGTTCTGGCTTCGTCACTAAGTGCCTCGGTGCTTTCTACATACTCTGTAGCAGCCTCTTTATCTTTGCGAGCCCAGCTAGCAGCAGTCATACCAATCGCCCAGCTGCGTGTGCGCTCATCTCCAATTGTTTCCGCCAACTTCAGGTTCTGCTGCACATCTCCACGTTGGTTCGACATGACATATGATGAAGCTGCTTTGTCGCGCACTCCACCCTCTGGCTGCTCATCAATAAATGCATAAGCAGCTTCAGTATCTTGACCTACCCAAGAAGCAACCACACGGCCAATGGCATCAGTTTGCGCCTCTTCACTACCGGATTTCATCACCCAATCAGCAGCAGCGGCAGGATCATCCTGTCCCCAGCGGCGGGCAATACTTTCGATAGCTTCATCACGCTCTTTACCTTCAGGAATCGCACTTATTTTGGTTGAAGCAAGTTGAGGATCCTCATCGGCAAGGCCACGAATTGCACGCGCCGTGGCATCTGCTTGCTGATCGGCAGGTAATCCTGAGATCCAGCTTTGTGCTCCATCCCAATCTTTTGCTCCCCACTCTCGAGCAATGCTGTTCTGAGCATCTCTTTTTGCATCCTCATCGGTAATACTGGCAAGCATTCCTGCCGCTTTGGCGGGATCCTCCTTAGCTGCTTGAGAGAAAATCCCGCGCATGGCTTCACGTTGATCACGACCCTCAAGCGATTGTGCCCATGCCATGGCACCTGCACTATCCTGTCGCGCCCACTCAGTAGCAATAATTTGCGCCGTTGACCCACCACCTTTTCCTCCACGCCCACCCATCATTCCACCCATACGAAATTCGTTCGGGTTCGTCTTGTAGTATGCAGCAGCATCCTGAGGATACTTCGATGCCCAGCTCTGCATCACGGTGCCGCGGACAAACATTCCTGCAAACCCCATGCTCTTGGTGTAATCCATAGCAGCTGTGGGGTCCTCTTCCCCCCATCGGGCAAATAAAAGGTAACCAACCATAATACGTTCACTCCACGGCAGGTCCTCTAGGTTCTTAGCTTCTTCTTCAAATTTTGATGGGTCAAGCCCAGCATAATAGTCCATCAGCGCTTGGAGTCGGTTATTCTGTCCTGGCAGCTCCATAGCTTCTTTGGCGCTTCTTACACGTGACCCAGATGAACGAGGGCCTGAACGATCTGATGATGAAGATACAGCACCACCACGCCATGATCCACGCGCATCGCCGGTTGCCTCTTCCGATATGGGATCAGGTACATTTTTCTGTCCAGCAATGAATCCTGCGGCGCCGCCAATGACGAGCGCGGCCACGGGTGCAATAATTGTTGAGTTCATAATTTTATAGTATTTGTGTGTGTTATGTAGTTTGCAACCATGAAAGCGAAGAAAAGTTGTATATTCGTTTCAGAATTTTAACGTTCACCTGAGTTTGTCACTCTGTTACCAAATCTCCGTGATCAATCATTCCGTCTCACGTTGGTGCTTTGCCTCCACACCATTACCCATTCTCTGTCAAAAATGTCATGAACTTGGCATTTCTGGTCTCGATCTCTTGACCCTCGATGAAATACCCATCGCGCAAGAAAATGGCATCGAGTGCGCAATCACAGCGGCGCACCCTGATAAAAACGGCGTGGGTACCATTGAACAAGGTTTTAACCAGCTAGCCCACCACGTGGCGCTACATGCCATTTACGAAAAACTGATTCCGGCTGCCGCAGACCTCGGAGTTAAGCAAGTGATCTGTTTTTCTGGAAATAGGGACGGACTTTCAGACGAAGCGGGATTAGAAAACTGCGCAGTGGGCCTCGCTCCGCTGATCCCACTGGCTAAAAATCACGGCGTCACCCTAGTCATGGAACTACTCAACTCCAAGGTAGATCACCCCGACTACCAATGCGATCACACCGCTTGGGGAGTTGCCTTATGCGAAAAACTGAGCACAGATCATTTTAAGCTTCTTTACGACATTTATCACATGCATATCATGGAGGGTAACGTCATTCGCACCATCAAAGATCATCATCAGCATATCTCACACTACCACACAGCAGGCGTACCCGGACGAAATGAATTCGATGCCACCCAAGAATTAAACTACGCCGCGATCTCAAGCGCCATCGCTAACACCGATTACGTAGGCTATATAGGGCAAGAATACATCCCAACAACCGATGACCCTTTCGAGTTCCTACCCCGAGCTATTGATTTGTGCTCGGGTTAAAAAACAATCCCCCCAACCACGGCAGAGATGATGACCAGTGCCCATACGGGAAGCCATTTGAAGTAGATCGCAAAAGCGATCAGCACAATACCGGAAGCATCACCGAAACCCTGAACACTTCCCCCTCTGAGCATTCCAAACAATGCCGCACCAAGCACACCAACTACGACAGCATTGGCTCCCTTCACACCGGCACGCGCCCATGCGAAATGCTTGAGTCGATTCCACACCGGCAGCCCTCCCGCGAGCAAAACCATACCGGGAAGAAAAATAGCAATAGTTCCCACCGCACCACCGAGCCAGACACTACCAAAAAGTTGCATGTCTGCTCCGAGAAAACTGCCAAACGTAAACAGCGGACCCGGCACCGCCTGTGCGGCACCATAGCCTGCTAAAAAGGCATCTTCCCCCACCAGTCCAGGCACGACTGTGCTGGTTTCTAAGAGCGGAAGCACCACATGGCCACCACCAAACACCAATGCACCTGCACGCAGCAAACCACCAGTTCCCTGAGCATTTTGGTTGTCGTGAAAAGCCAGCGGAATGATCAACAATACTACAAAAATGAGCAACGCCATGATAATCCCCCCAAGCGGCATGCCAGATTTTTGCTCCACTGGTTGGGCTTCAGATGGCTCTTTGAAAATAAAAATACCTATCACTCCACCCATGAGAATTACCAACGGCTGAATCCACGCCAAAGGAGCCATGGATAGGATAACGAGCGCGGCCACGGCCATGAACATTTCAGGCCAACACGGACAGAGCGTCTTTCTCATCCCTAAGAACGCAATCATCACAACCGCAACAGCCGATAATTTTAAACCATGCAGCCATCCGCTCCCCGCCCACTCTTGAACGCCCCCCATACCAATCGCAAATGCGATCATGGCCAATGCCGATGGTAACGTAAATCCAAGCCACGCTCCGAACCCACCGAGCCAACCACCTTTTTCATAACCAATAGCCGCACCTAGCTGACTACTCGCCGGACCAGGTATAAACTGAGTAAGCGACATTAGCTCAGCAAAACGATCCTCACTCAGCCACTTAAGATCTTTAACATAAGTTTCTCGGAAATAACCAATATGCGCCACAGGCCCACCAAAGGCAGTGACTCCAAGCTTGAGCGATACGACAAAACACTCGATAAATCGAAAGATCATAAAAAAATCCTAAAATTTACCACCAAATATTCAAATCCCAAATACTTGAAACTTCATGATATAGCGACTATCTCATTGCCATGTTCAAGAACGCGATTAATCGCCTCCGTGTCATCAGTGTGCTCGAGGGCCTGTCTTACCTGTATCTCCTCTACCACGCAATCTACTCGAAACGCATACTTGGCATCGATGACGCCATCAAAACACCCGGGATGGTCCATGGCATTTTGTTCTGCGCTTTCTGTATCGCACTGCTTGACACCAAACTAACACAAAAATGGTCACTTAAACCACCGTTTTGGATTTTCATGGCCTCGCTGTTTCCTTTCGCACCAATCTGGGTGGAGATTTGGTTAAAAAAACAAATACCAATCACTAAATCAGATATGAGCTAGCCAATACGAGTTTCCTTCAACCTATAATCACCATGGTAATACCCTCCATTGTGCTTAAGACAGCAGCTGTAGCAACCAACGTGGCGTCTCATCCTCCTGACACGATCAAATTCATCACCACATACCGGACATCGGTAGCGCCACTTACGCTTCATTTTTCTGCCCCGCAACGGCAGCGAATGCGTCGCTCGCTCACCAGCAATACCCAGATCACCACACGCTTGTCGCCACTCAGCACCATGGGCATCGATTCTACGCCTGCCAGCACGCTCGTAAGCAACAAGATGCGCCAGCTCATGTAACATCGTCCTGCGAATTTCGTCAGCCGCAATTTCCTTCAATTTAGGATTTATCTCGATTCTAGCATCTGGCCAGAAAGCGCGCCCTGCGGTAGTTCTCATTCGTCGATTCCACAGCACCGTTGTCTTACTAGCCAGCTCATCAAGTAACAATTCAGCTAATAAACGCCGACACTCTTGAGTCATTTCTTCGTCTCTCTGAAGTCGTCCCAAAACACGTGGAATAGAGAGCTTGGCCTCTCGATCATTTTGAATCGGGGGCTTCTTGCGAGAAAAAATGAACTCCAGCTGCATCATGAATAAGACTAATTCATCATCCTATTACCACAAAAAAAATGGGCAGCGGCACCAGCAAAGCAACATCGGCAAGTATCCGTAACGCGTTCATAGAAAAGCGTTCACGATAATGATTCATCACTTGCAAAAGCGCAGCGGCAACCATCACTGCATAAAAATATGGCTTGGAGTATTCATCCGCCCGCATCGCCGCAAAAAGTAATGCCCCCCCAGCGAGCATGACCAAACCCAAGGTGAGTGTAGCTTCATGGCTGTATGCGAGCGCTTCGTCAGATTCAGCGTCCGCCTTCTCCCACAGATCGATTGCCGTGATGTTCATCATACAGAGTAGACCAAACACCCAAACCTCGCGACAGTAGAGGAAAACAAGGATTAGGGTTTTAACGATCATATCGCAGAGGTTCCATAGCGCATCGACGAGTCCAGTATTGCGCATTGCATAGAGCACCTCATTTAAGTCCGTGATGAGCAGCGAAGAGTTGGCCACGTTGACTGGGATACCCACACCCATGGCAAATATCATAGCTGCCAGAAAGTTCTTAACATAGGGAATCCCACGACCGCTGAAAAGTGCCAGCGCAAAGTAGAATACACAGAGCATGGCTACCACTACTCCAGCAGAAAATACCGATCGCGGTAACACATACAGCGCATGGTAAAGGCAAATAAAAGCAACAATTGCCACACTGATGGATAGCACCCACCGCCACCGCCAATGAAAAAAATGCCGCGGCGAGGACTCCCGCATCGCCGGATGCCGCCATGCATCAATTAACCTGTCCACGACATAAACACACCAGATGCCCAGAGGCAAAACCCACCAAACACTGGCCTGTATATACTCCACACGTAATGCGTGTGCCAACATCCACATCCATGCGATAGAAACCAGAGGAGCGTCAAGGCTCAACAAATTTGGCCACAGCCATAACGGTATTTTTGAAGATTTGCAGTTTCTTTCCATTAATCCACTGGTGTCGGATAACTATGCACGGGTTTCAAAAAACCGCACCCAGAAACAGCAGGCAGCTATAAAATTTCCTCAGGCAACTATCAGTGATCACCATCCTTGTTGTGATGATCCTTCTTATCGTGCTGAGGATACAGGTTCTTAGTCCCGTCTTTTTTACCTTCTTTGCTGTCCTCCCAATCGTGGCGCTCGCAGGAAATAAACGTAAATATACCAACGAGGGCGAGGATACTGAAAATGAAATTTTTCATGACGCCAAATTCCATACCCCATCCACAGAGGAAAGCAAGGCGTGATTAAATGGTAATTTAGTTCAGATGCGTTCTTGCATCATTGAGTAGTATGAACCAAGCTACAAACAGCTAACAAATTACACATCACAATGATTAATTCCATTCTCGCAGCAAACGAAAGCTTCATAGGTGTTATCCTCATCGGAGTAGCTTTCGTTGTAGGACTCATCTTCTTTGTCATCCTCATCAAGTTCTTCGGTATCTGGTTACAAGCACGTACCGCTGGAGCACCAGTCAGCTTACTCAATCTTGTATTTATGCGCTTCAGAAAAGTGCCCCCAGCATTGATCGTGAACAGCCGTATCACCGCATACAAAGCCGGCCTGCCATTTACAACCGACCAATTAGAAGCCCATTACCTATCAGGAGGTGATATCGGCCATGTAGTTCTCGCAATGATCGCAGCGGACAAAGCAGGAATCTCCCTGTCCTACGATCGTGCCTGCGCAATCGACCTCGCTACCAAAGATACAGGAAAAACCGTTCTTGAAGCGGTTCGCACATCAATTAATCCAAAGGTGATCGACTGCCCGAACCCCGCAAGCGGCAACACCAAAATCACAGCTGTGGCCAAGGATGGTATTGCTGTCAACGCCCGCGCCAGAGTCACCGTCCGGACCAATCTAGAACGCTTCGTAGGGGGTGCTACTGAGGAAACTATCATAGCTCGTGTTGGCGAGGGTATTGTCACATCTGTAGGTTCTGCAGTTTCCTATAAACATGTTCTAGAAAATCCAGATAACATTTCCAAACTCGTTCTTGGGAAAGGCGTAGATGCATCCACTGCTTTCGAAATACTCTCAATCGATATCGCAGATGTTGATGTTGCTGACAACATCGGCGCTCGCCTCCAAGCAGAACAAGCTGAAGCAGACAAACAGGTTGCCCAAGCCAAGGCCGAGATGCGACGTGCAGCAGCTGTCGCCGTGGAACAGGAAATGTCCGCACGCACCCAAGAGATGCGAGCCAAGGTTGTGGAAGCAGAATCAGGAATCCCAATGGCAATCGCCGACGCATTCCGCAACGGTAACCTGGGCATCATGGACTACGTCAAGTACCAGAACGTCAATGCCGACACCAAGATGCGCGATTCAATCGCTGGAGACGAAGGTGACGAGTAATTAACCCGTGCACCGCCTCCAGGCGGTGCAACCTCGCCCATTTTTTGATTCCTCAAACATAAAACTCTAATTCTCATGGGAGACATCCCCGAACAGGTCATTTTCCTGATCCTCTTTGTAGTGGTCGGCGCCATCAAATGGTTAATTGAGAAAATCAAGGGTCCGCAGGCACCTCATGAGGTCTCTGACACACTGGAGGACATGTATGATGATTTCCGTGAGGAAATTCGGCAGCGCCAAACACACTCAGAACCAAAGGCATCCGCACCGCCACCACTGCCCCGAACTGATGCAGTAGCGCCGCCGATTTACGTCGCATCCACTCCCCCAGCGAGTGCCCACCCTGACCACTTTAGCTTCAAAAAAAACCAACTCAGCGCAGAAGAGCAAGCCGCAATGGAGCGGTTCCAGAGCCTCGACAAACTGCGTAAAGATCGACCTCGAAGTACCGCAACCGGATCCGTTCGCGACATGCTCGCCAGTCCCGACTCCGCGCGTAAGGCTGTGATCCTCAAGGAGATACTCGGCGAGCCCAGATCAATGCAGCAGATCTAACTCCATCTTCCTTGATAGATTCTCCTCAGTGCAAAGTAGTAGGCACGCCGACAACTGAATAATGCCTCTCAATGACTTCGAGCCTGTTGCGCTTACGTCATCAATGATCGATTGCGCAGCAGTCGTCACTCAGTGAGACTTCGTCATTAATCAACAGGAAGGTCGTATTATAGTACACAAGCTAGATGACCGATCTGCTACAGTCCATCCTCGACAGCGGGGCCGATCTTTTTTAACAATAAGACCATGTTACGCCTTATGGATCGCTACATCGGCAAGCAGATCATTTCTGCGACGATTTTTGGTGTAGTCCTGCTCAGCGTGATGCTCGTCATGGGAAACCTTTTTAAGGAACTGAGGCCGCTATTAGTCGAGGATAAAGCATCCCCTATGCAAGTGGGGCAGTTCGTTCTAAGTTTTCTTCCCTTTTCTCTTATCTACACGATTCCCTGGGGGTTTCTTGTCGCCGTTCTCTTGGTTTTCGGCAGATTATCCGCTGAAAACGAACTGGTAAGCATGCGAATGTCAGGTCTAAGTTTGCTTAGAATATCGATGCCCGTTTTTGTGATTGCGGCACTCCTCTCTGCTCTTTGCCTGTGGCTCAATATATCAATGGCACCAAAGGCAAAAGATACGATGAAGTTCGTCCTGTATGAGGCCGTCAAAGAAAATCCCAATGCCATGCTTGATCCCGGCGTGGTGCAAACACGGTTTAAGGGACAGAAAATTTTTATTGAAGGACGCAACGGCAATATCCTTAACGGATTGCACATTTACCACCTCAATGAGGAAAACGAAACTGATTTTCCTAGCCGAAGCATTTATGCTCGCGAAGCTAAACTCAAGATCATTGATGAGTCGAAACAAATCCGGCTAAATCTTACCGATGCCACCATTGACAGTCAAAATCCAGATGGCACCCGAGAACTAGCATTCATCGGCGAGTGGGAACCACTGCTTTTCGACTTCACCGCAGACCGCAAGAAACGCCGAAAACCAAGCACAATGACAAACGATGAAATTCGAGCGCGGCTAGCAACTGGCGAGGAGATCGAGGTATCCAAACGTTACAACCTTAACAACGAAATCCACCGCCGATATGCCTTCTCGTGTGCCTGCCTTGCCCTTGCCCTGGTCGCAGTACCTCTCGGGATTAATGCGCGCCGTAAGGAGACATCCACTGGGCTTGCGATCAGCATCGCAGTGGGTCTCGGTTACTTTCTCTTCTTTATGATCGCCTCCGAGTTTCAGAAAAAGGAGGGAAACACAGCCATTCTTCTATTCTGGTTACCAAACGTAGTTTGTTTAGCCCTAGGTATATCACTCTTTTTCCGAGCACGTAGAAAATAATCCATTATGCAGCGACAGCTCAAAGCATTCTTTCGCGATCTTCGTAAAGCCACTCTGCGTGTCATCTCTGGTAATGGTCTAGACTGGTTGCCGATCCGTGGTCCGCTGAGGCGCTACAATAAAGAGAAATTCGGCTACGACATCAAGGCAGGCCTCAATGTAGCGCTACTCGCACTCCCGCAAGGCATGGCATACGCAGCCATCGCAGAACTACCCATTTATTACGGCATTATCTGCTCCGCCATCGCCGCAATGGTAGCACCTGTTTTTGCCGCCTCGCGCCATACGATCCTAGGCCCCACAAATGCGACGTCATTCATGATTTTCAGTTTCTTCGCCGCACAAGGGGTGATGGATAAGCCTCCTGTCGAATACATGCCGCTGCTCGTCATGATGGTAGGGGTGCTCTCGGTCTTCGGAGCGCTATTCAAGGTCGCCGATTTACTTCAGTATGTCAGCCGAAGCGTCTTGGTCGGATACATCACCGGCGCCGCACTGCTCATTCTCACCAACCAATTAAAGCACCTATTAGGAATCGCAGAGCCGATGAGTGAGGGCGAATCTGCAAAAACATTTTTTGCCATTGTCGACAAGATGGCGGGACTTTGGGAAAGTTTTCACTGGCAACCAGTATCACTGGGTATCGGAACACTTCTGCTCTACTTGATCCTACAGAAAAAACTGCCGCTGTTGCCAAATTTTGCACTAAGCCTAGCAATCTCATCCCTTGCCGGACTTATATTGCGAATATGGGTATCACCATTCGAGTCACTCGCCACCTTCGATGCCTTCCAGCTCGATCAAATCTCCCCCGGTCTACCTGATATCAACTGGGAGAATATCTCCAGCCTGATCGGCGTCGCCTTTGCTATCGCTTTTCTCGCCTCTCTAGAGAATACCGTCATGGCCAAATCCCTCGCGAGCCGCTCAGGCAGCCGCACCGATGTCAACCAAGACATGCTCTCGGTAGGTATGGCCAACATCGCCACCTCACTCACCGCGGCGATGCCAGCATCGGGTTCACTAACACGATCAGCTCTCAATTACGAATCACACTCGAGGTCACGATTCTCATCGATTTTCTGCGGCATTCTATGCCTGTTAGGATTTTTTGCACTCGTTAAACTTCCCATCGTTGAAAACATTCCTAAAGCCTCACTGGCCTCGCTAGTCATCGGAATCGCCATCTCGCTGATGAACTGGAAAAACATCCGGATCTGCCTGCGCTCAACGCCCGATGACGCCTTGGTCATCATCACGACATTTTCCGCCACCTTGCTAACCCGGCTCGACTACGCCATCTTCATCGGCGTCGCTCTCTCTATCACCCTGTTTCTACGCAAAGCTTCCCGACCTCACCTCGTTGAATACGAGATTAGCGACGAAGGTGACTTACGCGAAATGGGTGAAAAAACCAAACGCCCAAACCCATCCATCTCCATCGTCCACGTCGAGGGTGACCTGTTTTTCGGTGCCGCCGATCTGTTTCGCACCCAGGTCCAGCGCACCATTGCCGACCAAAACCTCAAGGTGATCATCCTGAGGCTCAAAAATGCCCGCCACCTAGATGCCACCAGCGTGCTCGCCCTCGAGGACCTGATCAAACACACGCGCAAAAAAGGCGTTCACGTTCTCATCTCAGGTGCCACCCGCGACGTTTACGAGGTGCTAAAAAAATCCGGGGTGCTCAATACTCTGCAACAAGGGTGCGACCGCACCGAGGGCGAAACCAACTTGTTCATGTACTTTAGCGAAAACCCGAACATCTCCACTCGCGACGCCCTGATCCGTGCTCAGGAACTGCTCGGGACCAAAGAAGCTGATATCAAAATCTTCTACGACGAGAGCAAGGAGAAGTAAAAACTGTCAGAGTAGCTGACTTGGCTACGCATTGGTTAGCCAGTCAATCAATGGCTGTAATTATTCATCCAGTAAAATCATGCACCTCCGTGAAATATAAATCACAATCGATTTTTGACGATCTGCACCCATCAATCCCTCGACGCTTCATCACTTCATACCTACTTTCCGATACAAAAGCTACTGAAGATCTCGCCTAACAATTCCTCGGTATCGATTCTTCCGGCGATCTCGCCAATTGACTCCATGGCATCCCGCAGCTCAACGGATATGAACTCGGCGCTTTGGCCATCGTTGAGCGTGCGTTCTGCCGCTTCAAGCGCTGCCCTAGCACGTTTCAGACACGCCTGGTGACGGGTATTGATTGCTACAGCATGGCCACCCCACTCGCCAGCACCCATGGAAAGCTCATGGGCAATAGTGTTAGCCAGCTCATCAAGCCCGGTTGCCTGGGTGCAGGAAATCTTGACTCCCGCTGCGCTATTCCAGTCGGAATGCAATTCAAGATCCGCTTTATTAATCACATGGATATGATGACGTCCACCGATCTCATCATCACTCAGATGACTTACACGTGGCTGGGTGCCATCGACGACTTCCAAAATCAGGTCCGCCGTTTCCAACTGGTCGCGGGTTCGTTTCACACCCTGTTGTTCGATGGCGTCATCCGACTCCCGCATGCCAGCAGTATCAATAAGGCGCACGGGAATCCCCTGAAGGTTCAACACTTCCTCGACGGTGTCGCGGGTGGTACCCTCGATATCACTGACGATGGCGCGTTCGTATCCTAACAACCGATTCAGCAAGCTCGATTTCCCAGCGTTGGGGGATCCAAAAATCACAGTGCGCACACCCTCGCGTAGAATACGCCCATGTTCAGCGGTTTGCAGTAGCCGGTCGATTTTCGCGCAAACCTCGCCTAACCGTTTCTTTAAAGTGTTCCCCGTATCGGTATCAATATCCTCCTCTGGAAAATCGATGTATGCCTCGGTGTGAGCTGCAATCCCAAGGATCTCATCTCGGATGGATTCCGCATCATTTCCCAGCGTCCCCTGTAACTGCTCGTGCGCGGCCCGCATCGCCAGCTCGGTTTGCGCCGAAATCAAATCCATCACCGCCTCCGCCTGAGTCAGGTCCATTTTCCCATTAAGAAACGCCCTCTGACTAAACTCACCAGCTCCAGCCGGCAGCACTCCCACATCAAGCAACCTCTGCAAAACCCGCCGCATCACCAAGACGCCACCGTGGCAGGCGATCTCCACCGTGTCCTCACCGGTGTAGCTGCGTGGACCATGAAAACAAGTGGCCAGCACCTCATCGATCGTTTCGCCATCGGTATCGACAATTTTTGTCAGTGTGGCGATACGTTCCTTCATAGCACTGCAGGCTTGGGACGCAGGTAGACACTGACTCATATGTGAAAACGCCTCTGCTCCACTCACACGGATCATGCCTATCGCGCCCATTCCGGGAGGTGTGGCAATGGCAGCAATCGTTGATTCCATGATTCTGTGCTACCTCGGTGCTGGCTCTCCCATGGAAGCAGTTTCGACACCTTCCATCTCATCACCCCTGTCGAGCGACTCCCAGCACATAAGTCGCTTGATTCCTAGAGTTGATGGAATTTCATTACTCCATTCAAGCTCTACCGTAGCCGTCTTATGAACTCGGCCCCAGTTCTTCCCCTGCCAATTAAGCCGCGAAAGAACATTTCCTAACTTAGACCCCACCTCGACTGGAAGTATAACGAAATCTGCCGGAAAGGCAAAATCCTCAAACCGATAGGTTCTCACTGATGGATCACGCCGGTATCGATGGCTTAAAGATTCACTAGCCACCACACGAAACATCATTGATTTCCCGGGTTTCCCGTAATTTGTGAAGTTCTTTAATCTCCTAGTTTTTCCTTGGATGAAAACTGAGGTGTCAAGCTTGAGCTTGCCATCTATTTCCTTAAAAAAAGCATTGATACGAATTGGCTTAGATAAATTGTCCCCGTCAATACGACGTGCCTCTTCTATGAGCGATGCCTTCTGCTTAACCAATTCAGTATCACGCAACTCTCTGGGGGCAAAATATTCCCTTATGTTTAATGGGGCTGGCTGAGGGCGTTGCATTAAAAAAATGTCATACCATCGGTGCGCAGATGTTCCCGTCGTTTGACCGAGGTAGTATGTAGGGGCTTTTCTAGCGTCCTTTTTCTTTGGATGATATACCCTGAGTTCGTCCATCACACCTTTGTTGCTAGTGACATTTTTCAAACGCTCCTCAGGAGTCGAGTTATCGGTGAATGCCTTAATCACCTCAGAAACATCGTTGCCCAAACTTCTCTTCAAGAGAGCTTCTTCTGACACATCAGCGTTCTCATTACCTCCATGCGCAGATGAGCCAACAACAGAATCGCCTCGATCTTGTTGCCAATTCTCAACAAACCAAACAATCAGACATCCGACAAAAATCAGGAGTAATACCGTCATTATTGCGGCAATAGGTTGGGAAGTAGCAAGTTTTCCCCGATCAGGATGGGATACTTTCTCTCCACAATGAGGACACGCCAACGCTAACATAGGGGTGTCCACCGGAAAACAAATGTGTTCCTGGCAAGACTTACAGGCAAAGCTTGCGTTGGAGGTTATGGATACGCCACTCTTCATTGTTATGTATTACTAGTGGAACTACCATAATTGATAGCTATCAAGTGTCAACCTTGCATCACTTCGTCGAGCACTTCGATACAGCGCTCATTCTCAGGCATCGTTCCAATGGAAATACGCACCCACTCAGGCAGCTTATAACCGCTCATAGCCCGCACAATAACGCCCCTCTCAAGCATCGCTTGAAATACAGCATCACCAGCACCTACCTTAACCAGCACAAAATTTGCTGCACTCGGAACATACTCAAGTCGGCGTTTTGTGAACGCGCGCTCATAAAAAGTCAAACCTGCACGATTCAGCTCCATTGTTTTTGCTACATGCTCAGCATCATTCATAGCGGCCAACGCCGCCGCCTGAGCCATGGAGTTAGCATTAAACGGCTGACGTGCCTTTTGCAATACCATCGCCACCTGAGGGGAGGCCAAGCCATAACCTATTCTCAATCCAGCCAGTCCATACGCTTTAGAAAAAGTACGTAACACACAAACATTGCGTCCTTCACGCACATATTTCACCGTATCCGGCGCATCATCTAAAAACTCGTAATACGCCTCGTCCAGCACCGCCACCACATGATCAGGAAGCCGATCCATGAATCGGTCTAAAACCTCCTGATTCACCATCGTTCCAGTCGGGTTATTAGGATTCGCGATAAATACCAATCGCGTCTCGCTTGTAATAGCGTCCGCCATGCCATCCAGATCGTGAACAAAATCAGGATCCGCCACCTCAACATATTTGGCTCCAAACAAGGTTGCCATAAGCTTATACACCACGAATGCATGCTCCGCAGCAATCAGCTCTGTTTTTGGATTGAGAAAACAATGGCATAGTAGCTCAATAATCTCGTTAGATCCATTACCCAAAACCACATTAGCCAAATCCAAATCATGATGATCCGCCAATGCCTGTCTTAGCTTGTAGCCACCACCATCGGGGTAGATGTGCACACCAGATGCCTCACTATTCATCGCCGCAATCGCTGCTGGCGCTGGCCCAAGGGGATTCTCATTAGATGCAAGCTTAACGATAGCATCAGGATCAAGCCCAAGCTCTCGGGCAGTCTCCTCAATAGGTTTTCCTGGCTCGTAAGCCACAAGATCACAAACAAATTGATTGGCGAAGTGCTGAATCGACATAACCGAAGGATAAGCAAATGGTTTATAATGCGCAACGCTATATCACACCTGTGCCGTATAGATACTCGCCACCCCGCAGGTCAATGGCTCAGCCTCAGCATCGCGAAATCCATTTGCGACAATCAGTTCACACATCTCCGAGCCACTGGGAAACTCTTCAATGGTTCCTGCCAAATACTCATAAGCATCTTTTTCACCCGTCATCAATCCAGCAATCTTAGGCAAGACCTTATTGAGGTAAAAGCGATAAGGCCCTCGCAGAATCCCCGTAGGCAAGGAAAAATCAAGCACCAGCAGATGTCCCCCCGGCCGCACCACACGTGACATTTCCTTCAATGCACAGGGCCAACTCGCCATGTTACGCAATCCAAACGCCACCGTAAGCACATCAAATGAATCATCCTCAAATGGCATATTGAGAGCATCGGCCACAACCGTCTTTTTAACCCCCCCATCCGTTGCATAAGCCAGCATTTCCTCACAAAAATCTGACCCCGTGACTTCAGTCTTCGGGCATTTTTTCTGAATTTCCAGTGCAAGATCTCCAGTTCCTGTGGCTGCATCAAGCACCTTAACTGGCTCCCACCTTGCTACTATTCTCCCTACTTTCTTTCGCCAGAGAATGTCTGTGCCCATGCTGAGCACGTGGTTAGTAGACACGTAACGATCAGCAATGCGGCTGAATGCCTTTTTTACGTATTTTGGATCCTGCACGTAGTTATGTTAAATGATAAATCGCAACTATCAAGTCAGTCAGGAAGGATGTCACGGTAGATTCCAGGATCGCTGCTGGGAATTTCAACAGCTCCACAAACCTTCTCGTAAAAATCACGTGGCCCCACCCCACCGATCACACCATAGACATACCCAAGATCTCTAAGTCCCTCCAGTGACTTGAACAAGAGAGCTTTGCCAATACCAGTACCACGTGCACATTCACTCACACCCGTCGGACCATAAAATCCTTTGGCCGTAGTTTCATAACATGCAAAACCAAGTATCTCTTTATCCTTAGTCGCGATGTAACAAGTCACAGGCTGACGGGAAAACGCAATCTTCACCTCGCTTTCCCATTTCGGAGAAAAATGCTCAGCTGCCCATGCAGCTACAATGTGGCGCTCATAGGCACGAGCACGACGCAAAATAACCCCCTCCTCCTGAACACGCGCGTAAACATCACCCGTATCAGGCAGATCATAAAGCCTCACCAGCATGTCAATCATACCTACTTAATATATCAATTCGTAGCCAATGACCAGTTTCTATTGGCCCATCAAATCCTGAAACGGCCAAGCCTCAATCTCCGCCTGCCCGTGAATCACATCTGTCAACACGGGCACACCGGTCATTTCCTCCGCAATACCTTTGTTAGTGATCTCCGCAGTATCCAGTTCATCTGATAAGTTATTAAACACCATCCCCACGGGCTCGATACCGCAGGCACGCATAGAATCAATCGTCAAGGCTGTGTGATTCAGTGCACCAAGTCGATTTCCCACCACAAGTAATACCGGCCATCCCAGATCTTTGGCAAAATCCGCCACCAGATAATCTTTTGTTATAGGCACTTTCCACCCACCCACTCCCTCGCATAGAACCAGACCGTGGTTGGCTGCCATATTACGGGCACCATCTAACAGTTTTTTTATATTTAATTCTTTATTTTCGAACATTCCCGCGACGTAGGGCGCAGATGCAGACCGCATCCAACACGGGTTCACATCATCCAAATCCACCACCCCACCAGATGCACTCTGCAACGCATAGGCATCCTCCCTGCCACCACAGCAGATTGGCTTATATCCTACCGCATCTACTCCCTCCTCGCGAAGAGCCTTAATAATAAGCGACGACACATAAGTCTTCCCCGCATCGGTATCCGTACCAGTAATAAACAACCCTTCCATATTTAACAATATATTCGTTATCTTGGCTCTTCAGAACTAGCGCCCCTCCATCACCCCGGGCTGATTCGCTCCGGACTTCTCATTTTTAACAATTTCGTTAATCAGGAACCAAATCGCTACGGCCGCGATCAACGTCGCTATCTTCGCCGGCAAATTCCTCTTCAATACTTTCTTCATGTCTATCTTCCTTCGGTAAAAATATGTCTTCCATACGCGTACGGAAATTTTCCTCACTGAAATTACGTTCTAGTTTCCCATCAATGCAGATAGAAATTTGTCCTGTCTCCTCACTGATGACCACAGCCACACAATCGGTTTCTTCCGTAATACCAATAGCAGCACGGTGGCGCAACCCAGTACTCCTGTCCTCCAATTCACGCGAACTAACGGGAAACACACATCCAGCACCCGCCACACGCCCCTGAATAATAACCATTCCTCCATCGTGAAGTGTTGTTTTGGGATGAAAAACGGTCAATGCAAATTCGGGGGAAAACAATGCGTCTAACTCCACTCCAGTCTCAAGATGCTCCTTCAACGCAATCGATCGTTCGAACGCAAATAATGCACCAATTCGTTTTTTTGATAACTGGCCAACTGCATTTGAAAAAGTATCCAACAATTCATGCCGCTGTGTTTGTGAAAACGAGAACAGCTTACTACTTCCGAGACGTGCCAATGCATTACGAAGCTCAGGCTGGAAAATAATAATCAGAGCAATCGCCATCAACGCAAGCACCTTAAACAAAAGCCACAATATCACCTGAAGATTCAGCGCCAGCGACACCAAGGAAAGCACCATTAACAGCAACACCAGACCCACAAGAATTCTCGCGCCCCTAGTTTTTCTGAAAGCACGGTAAACCTGATAGAGACCAACCCATAAGATCAGTATTTCCACGCCAGCTCGCCAATGATCTAAAATAAAAATCACCATCCGCAAACAGCATACGCACAATCACAACCAGCTGCAACACAAACTGACTAAGCTAAAGCCAAAGCATCAACCGGAAAACTTGCAAAAATCTTGCCCCTCTGCCGGCAACCGTCTATGAAGCTTGCTCACCCAATCGTTCCATCCGTATGAGTCAAAACGCCACATTTCCCGAGATAGCCCAAGTCATTCATGACCACACATCTTTCATTCTTTTAAGCCATATTCGCCCAGATGGAGATGCCATCGGCTCTCAAATCGCTCTTGGCCACTCACTCGAAGCAATGGGAAAAATTGTCCATTACATCAATGAAGACGGCCTGCCTGATAACCTCGCATTTATGCAAGGATCTGAAAAAATTCAGACACCGCCATCGCATCCCGCCGATGCCGAAGTCTGCATTGCCCTCGACTGCGCCACCAAACCACGACTCGGCGATAATGCCTTACACGCAGCCTCTTTGGCAAAAACATGGATCAACATCGACCACCATATTTCCAACCCGCGCTACGCAGATCTTAACCATATCGATGACTCCTCACCCGCCACTGGACAGATCATCTACCACCTAATTACATCCCAAGATTTTCCACTGCCCGATCAAACACGTGATGCCATCTACGTTGCAGTATCCACCGACACCGGATCATTCCAGTATTCCAATACCACAGCTGCAACATATGAAATGGCAGCCGACCTCGTACGCCACGGACTCGACGTCGGCACTATCAATGCACAAATCTACGATAGTAATCCATACCGAAAAATCGAACTACTCCGCTCACTGCTCAATACTTTGGAATTAAGCCCCAACGGCAAGATTGCAGATTGGCAACTACCCAATTCTGTTAAAGAAAAATATAACCTCAAGCCCGAGGACACCGAGGATCAGATCGATCTGATACGCGGTATCGATGGTGTTATCGTAGCCGCCTTTTTTGAAGAGCTCCCCGATGAAAAAATCCGCGTCTCCCTGCGCGCCAAGGACTCATCTGTAAATGTCTGCGAGATCGCCCAACATTTCGGCGGCGGAGGACATGCCCGCGCTGCAGGAATACGCATGCCGGGACCCATTACATCTGCCAGGGAGATGGTATTGGCAGAAATAAACCAATCGCTACCGGCTTAATAATGAGTTTTTAGTGTTAAGTGTTGAGTTGACTCAGGCATGTCTGAAAACAGAAAGATAGATGGGCGTTCAATCGAATTTTCTATGAGAATTATTCGAGTGCGCAGACACCTCGATGCCATCACAAAAATCATCCGCATCCTAGCTAAGCAGCTACTCCGATCCGGCACATCCATCGGAGCCAATGTCCCCGAAACGTAGGCTACTCACTGCAAGCCCGATTTTATCGCTAAAATGTCTATCGCCATCAGCATCGACAAAACCGCCAAAGAAAACCTCTAACTTGAATCACATGCCCAGAAATACTCAACACTCACAACCTAACCCTCTACACAACCAGCCTTGTGGCGTTTTACTCGTCGACAAAGAGCCCGACATGACCTCACACGACGCCGTCGCGATCTGCCGCCGACAGCTCAAGTTCAAGAAAATTGGTCACTGCGGGACACTTGATCCAATGGCAACCGGATTACTCATGTTAGTCATCGGAAAGGCTACCAAAATCCAAGATCTGCTGATGTCTGAGGACAAAGAATACAAAGGCACCATGACCCTAGGCATTACGACTGGATCACAGGATAAAGAAAGTGATATCCTCGAGCAAAAAGAGGTACCCGCATTCACAAACAAACAAATCCAAACAGGCTTTGAAAAATACATCGGCGACTTTGAACAAACTCCCCCAATGGTTTCCGCCATCAAAAAAAATGGCGTCCCTCTTTACAAGCTCGCTCGCAAGGGAATCGAAGTCGAACGTAAACCACGTGCCGTTTTCGTTACCGATTATTCCATCGACCAAATCACACTTCCAGAGGTTGATTTTACCGTCAATTGCTCAAAAGGATTTTATGTGCGAACCTACGCCCACGATATCGGCCAAGACCTCGGATGCGGAGCCCACCTATCAGCCCTTCGCCGAACGCGCTCCGGCAAGTTCACCGTCGACCGCGCCATGACCGCAAGTAAGCTAAAAACCGCCTCGCCAGACGACATTCAAAACGCCATGATCTCCCTCGCAGAAATATCCCTCATGCGCGGCGCTTGACCGCCGAAGTCGGAATAATGAGTGTTGGGTTGCAAATTTCGAACCTACTCCTTTTGCACTCAACATTCATAACCTAACACTCAACATTTAATCCATGGACTACTCAACGTTAATCTCCCAACGACGCGACCGCTTCGAAGAAGTCGAACAGCTCATTACCGACCCCGAACTCTTTTCCGACCCCAAACGCGGCAAAGCCGTCATGAGTGAACACTCGCGGCTCAAGGACCTGCTCGCCATGTGGGGAGAACTCGAGTCAGCAAAGAAAAATCTCGAAGAGAATCGTGAACTCTCCAAGGAAGACGACGAGGAAATCGCCGAGATGGCTGAGATGGAAATCCCCGACCTCGAGGCAACCATCGAGAAACTTTCCGAGAGCGTCCAGTATGCCCTACTTCCACGCGATGAGGCAGAGGATCGCGATGCATTGTTAGAAGTGCGCTCAGGTGCTGGCGGCGACGAAGCTGCCATCTTCGCAGGCGAGGTCATGCGCATGTATCAACGCTATGCTGAGCAACGTAGCTGGAAATACGAAGTCATCGACGCCATGCCGTCCGAGGCCGGAGGATTTTCCAAAGCTGTGATGAAAATAACAGGTGAGGAGGTATTCCGCTATTTAAAATATGAGTCCGGTGTGCACCGCGTTCAGCGTGTTCCCGCTACCGAGACCCAAGGCCGTATTCATACCTCCACTTGCACCGTCGCGGTCATGCCCGAGGCGGAGGATGTCGATGTGCAACTAAAAATGGAAGAACTAGAAATCAAAGCAACCCGCTCAGGTGGCCCGGGTGGCCAGCACGTCAACACCACCGACTCCGCAGTCCAAATCACCCACCTCCCTACCGGCATTCAGGTGAAGTGCCAAGACGGTCGCTCCCAAACCCAGAACAAGGAAAAGGCATTGGAAATTATCCGCGCCAAACTCTTCGAGGCCAAGCAACGCGAACAAGCGGAAGAATACTCCGCCCAACGCCGCTCATTGATTGGCTCCGGTGATCGATCTGAGAAAATCCGCACCTACAATTTCCCCCAGTCAAGGATCACCGACCACCGTATCGGCTTCACCACCCACAACATGGATGGCGTATTCGATGGCGACCTATTCGAACTAACAGAAGCTCTACAAAAAGAAGAAATGGCGCAAAAACTCGAGGATGCCGGGATGTAACACCGTGACTGCGACCTCTGGTAATTATTGCCACCTACCCTAGAATTATCAGTTTTTCAGGATGCCTCAAACCGCACCAAATTTTAATCACGCGTATGCAAAACTGCCTGAGCGCTTTTATGCAAACGCGCAGCCTGCCGATTACCCGCACGCCAAGCTTATCCAAATCAATGATGATCTTGCCAGTGAACTAGGATTCGATCTTGACTGGCTACACTCTGAGGCGGGGCTGGCAATGCTTTCTGGACAAATTTTACCGCCAAGTGCCCAGCCTATCGCACAAGCATACGCAGGCCATCAATTTGGTGGATTTGTCCCCCAGCTCGGCGACGGCCGAGCAATCCTGTTAGGCGAAATGAATGGACATGACATCCAGCTCAAAGGCGCAGGACTCACAAAATATTCACGCCGTGGAGACGGGAAATCGGCACTCGGCCCAGTGATCCGGGAATATCTTGTGAGCGAAGCGATGCACGCCCTTGGTGTGCCAACGACACGGGCACTGGCCGCCGTGGCAACCCAAGAGGCCGTCTTCCGCCAGTTTGGCCCCGAACCTGGTGGTATCTTTACACGTGTGGCGCAGAGTCACGTCCGCGTGGGCACGTTCCAGTATTTTGCCGCCCAACAAGACGCTGAAGCACTGCAAATCCTCACCCACCACTGCACCGATCACCTCTACCCAGATGCGCAAAGCCCCCTTGAATTGTTAGAAAACGTCGTGGTTCGTCAAGCTAGGCTCATCGCCCACTGGATGTCACTTGGCTTTATCCACGGCGTGATGAACACAGATAACTGCTCCATTTCAGGAGATACCATCGACTACGGGCCATGTGCCTTCATGGATACATTTCACCCAAAATGCGTCTTTAGCTCCATCGACAAGCATGGGCGCTACGCATGGGAAAACCAGGCAAAGATCGCGCACTGGAACCTGACTCGGCTAGCGGAGGCATTGATGCCTGTCATTGATCATGATGTAGAGAAAGCGGAGGCAAAAACACTCCCTATACTCGCAAAATTCGCTCCGGAATTTAAGTCCAACTATTTGCAGAGATTCCGCTCTAAGCTCGGGCTAGCAGATTGCCAAGAATCATTCATTGATTCCACACTGAGCCACATGGCAGATACAAAAAAAGACTTCACCGTTTTTTTCAGAAAACTCACCCAGCTCGCCGCCCATGATGCGGTGGACAGCTACTTCTCAGACGATTGGTTAACAATCTGGCGAGCAGAAGGAAAAGCAGATGTGACGCTAATGCAGGCTAACAACCCCGTGCTAATCCCTCGAAACCACCAAGTGGAAAAAGCCATCCAGCACGCCAACGACGGAGACTTTTCCGTTTTCCACCGTCTGAATCAGGCATGGAAAAATCCGTTCACCGAGAAGGCAGATTATAATGATCTGGAGATGCCCCCCACGGATTCCGAGCGCGTGAGGGAAACCTTCTGCGGAACGTGACAGCAACGGCGAAAACAGGCGAAAGAGAAGTAATCTCTTATCATCAAAAAGCTTTCACGGTCGTAGTGACCTTAAATCCCAAATCCACACCCACGAGTAAAGATCTCCTTGCCTGTCGGCACAGCCTATTCTGCAGTAATCACGAGTTCACCTATCAGCCCATTATTGAATGGAGCGTAGCTTCAGCCTCTCTGTCGTAGTCTCCAGATTTTTAATGATAGCTTGAACACGTTCTGTGTGTGTGACCAATTTTTTTGCCTCGCGGTGTTCAACCAGATCTTTTTCAAGTTGTCTTAATTGAGGAAGTAGAGGTTTGGCTGCCGCACCATAAGATTCCAGTGCTTTCAGGCAGCGTGGAATCCTGCGTGCTTTACCCCAGTTCTGGATTTGCATCACATCAAGGCAAAGCGGAATCCCCTCACGGATTTTGTGTTTGGCGAGTAGTTCGAGGCCGGCGACTCGGATACCGTCGGCAAACATAATCCCACTGGGTGCCGGCACTGCCACCGCCTTGTGGATCGCGGGCAACAGAGGTTTGATTTGTTCGTATGACAATTTACCATAAATTCCTGCGATGGTCCCACGTGCGCGACCATCTTCGTTAGTGAGGCATGCGATAACCGCCTTCTGAAGAAGATCTTGATTAACATCTTTAAGTGACGAACGCCTCAGCATTTTTCCAAAAACGTAAGAACAAATGTAGCGCTGTTCCATCGCACGGGGATCGTCCTTGGTAGCTCCTTTGATCAGCATCATGAGCATTTCTGGGAGGGCAACCATCGCCGCCTCTCCGATAGCAACAAGTGCATTCGCAGCCTGGATACGCAGCCACAAATCCTGGTTTTTGAGATTTTTCCGCAGGGCGGGAACCGCTAATGCTGCCTTACCCTTGAGTTGGGCGAGTGCTTGGCAAGCGCCGTAGCGCGCTTCAAGGCTGGGCAAATCGAGCATTTTAATCAGTGCAGGCACAGGAGATGACATACCCTTACGGCGGGCCATGGCCATGGCAGCGCGTTCGCGCACAACAGGCGACCAACTTGTTAGGCGCTCATAGAGATGGGCAACATCTAACTGATCATAGGCTTCGTTCCGGTGATTATTACTCCAACCCCTACCGTCGACAACGATCGATTTAGCCTCGCTGGCACTGAGTGCTGGGATTACGCTGGAATTTTTACCAGTCAGCACAAGTTTTTTCAGCGGCATAGCGTAGGCAATCAGATAGGCACCCGTGCCGTCCCAGCTTCTTGTGCTATCGCCCTTCATTTGAGGTGGCCCCTGATGCGGGAAGTTCCCATCCCATCGACGTGCCAAATCATAATACCAAGCACCAAACTCGTTCATCCAAGCGCCTGTAGCATGCGGACCGGATTGGACAACTCCCGGCATTGCCCATGTCATGTTCCAGAAGTTTCCAGTATGACCGGTGTCACGTTCGTTACCGTGGCAGGCTAAACTCATTTTGGAAAAATACTCAGCAGCTTTAACCTCTCCAAGCAGGCTGAAAAGAACGGCCGCCATACCATTCTTTCCATTGTCATCGTGAGTCTGAATCCATGGTTTATGATCGCCGTAGGGAATGGATCCTTTGCCCACATAAAAACGAATCAGTTTGAGGCTGCGCTCAATAGCACGGTCAACTTCCTGAGCATTGACTCCCGCCTTGCGGGCTAAGACCAAAGATGTCGTCAGAGGAACCCCAGGCGCATTCATCATTCCGTAACCGACGAGCCGACCATCTTCACCCGCAAATTTGTGGCCCCACGAGCCAACGATACTCTGGCCGTTCGATGCCTCAAGCGCGAGGCGACGCAGACCAGGCATCACTGACTTGTCGCCCGTCGCCATGTGATACTCTGCCAGCAGCATAATGACATATCCATAATACCAACTCGCCATACCATTAGCTGAGTAACCAGAAGCCCACTTGGCTTCTCTTTCGATGAGCGAAAGGTAATTTTTATTTCCACTTGCAAGCAACGCGAGTGCATTGAGTGATCGGGTGACTGGGTTTGCCCTATACCCAGATTCGGACATTTTTTTCGCAAGCGCCTCACAACCCAGCTTAAGAATACGGGCCGATTTTGGGCAATTATAGGGTGCCGTAGCGCTGTAGCTACCCAGAACAGGTAGTTTAATGATTACATTTTCCTGCTTCCCTTTACGCCAACGGATGAGGGGTAGATTCCCCCTACCAGTATCGGACTCAGCAGCCGTCAGTGCCTTGCCAAACTCGGTTCGGGGATCGTATGAAAATGCTTTACCGGCAACACCAAGAATCACATCACCCGATTTGAGAACACCATCTGCCGGTGACTGCTTATCCACCTTGGTTACATAGATCTGCCGGGCATCGGTAGTTTCCATGCGGTTGCTGTAAATCCAGCCACGTGCACCCGTGGCACCGAGAGTCCACGTCTGACTCGCGCCCGCAGGAATGGGGTCACCCTTGGTGAAGTCAGGTTTGGTCATGGTTCCCTTGCGCGCAGCATGCGCTGGAGCCAACAAAGCAAGGGTTAAAATAACAGCGACGAAATGACGTGTATTGAATATTTTCATATGATTACAGTAATTAGCTAATTCGCCAAAGGCATCGAGAATCTTTCAGGATCTCAGGAGATGATCGATAAAAAACACGCGAAATTTCACACACATTTCACTTTCGGTTCATCATCATTTCATCAAGTGCTGCCAACTTCACAGCGTTATGAATAAAAAAACCAACGATATTGTTAGAAAATGGAGCGGCCCCGCCGTCTCTGTGGTCAGCTACGGACTGATTGTCGGATTCGCGCTCAGCGGGCTCGCTATCATGGGAATCAGCGCACTGGTGTGGGTGATTTTTAACACCAGCCTGTTCTCAGGATTCGGACTACTCACCGGCGGACTATTCCTCTCTGCAGCGACTGCACTATTTCACGGTAAACTAACCAAGACGGGTGACGCGCTGTATCGCAATCACGAAAAACAACAGACCGCCAAAGCCTGATCCAATTTTTCGGAAAGCACTTGCTTTCCAAATGTGTATGGGTATGTGTTGCCCCGCTGTCAGGGCTGTGGAGTGTCGGCAGATGAATTTGGTCAGGACCGAAAGGTAGCAGCCACAGTTTGTCCGTCATTGCCGCAGTTCCTGGCAGTATTTTTTTGGCTTGGT